>OLSP01000775.1_pt1 | contig 31771 bp, 27 predicted proteins | sample 1672941 | NCBI WGS metagenome assembly OLSP01 (sample SAMEA3136739, study PRJEB25190) | human gut metagenome | reverse complement strand
ACCTTGCTGCCGTCAAAGGCATATTCCGCCGAGACGAGCTGCATTTCCAGCCCGAGGTCGGCGATCTTTTGCTGGCAGACGTCCATGGCGCGCTTTTCGCGGCGGCAGTTCTCGGCGTGGACGCGCTTGTCCTGCTGCGTGGCCAGCCGCAGGATGGGGCGCAGCGGCGGAGTGACCTCGCGCGGGTGCACCATGTGGTTGCCGCGGACGCACTGGCCGAATTCGGGCCCGCGGGCAGTCTCCAGAATGACCTCGTCGCCCGTTGCGATCTTCAGCTCGCCGGGCGCGAAGAAATAGACCTTTGACCCGGAACGGAACTGCACGTCGCAGACCTCGACCATGGGGTCTTCCGCCGGAGCGGCCGGCTCTTCGGGCATCTCGGGGATGAGGGCTTCGTCGGCCGCGGGCAGCGCGGCGGGCTCTGCCGGGGCCTCCGCGGTCTCCTCAGGGACCGGCTCAAATTTGGGTTCTTCCATGAAAAGCTCCTTTCCGTATGAACGGGAAAACATCATAAAATCAAATCAGCTTGTCAAAAAAGTCCCTCCAAAGCTTTTGGCCCGGCAGGTTTTTGACAGTCTGCAAATACTGCGTTCACCGCAGCTTTACGGTCAGCGCGCCGCAGATCGCACCGGGGCTGACATTGCCCTCCAGATCGCGCAGCGCAAGCCGGATCGCCTCGATCGCCTGCGTGATATCCGAGACGGGGCGTGCTTCCGCGATCTGCGCGCACTCGGGCCGCAGGGGCGGCAGCCCGCTGCGCGAGGTCAGGGCAGAGACGAGAAGGGCCTGCCACTGCGTCAGGATGGGGCGGAGCTGCTCGCGCTTCAGCCGCTCCATCGGGGCGAGCACCTGCAGCAGCTCCTCCGGACGCCGCGCGCAGTAGGCACGGACAAACGCGGCACTCTGCGGCAGCAGCCCGGCATCGTCCCGCAGAATGGACTCCGCCCGGCCGAGATAGCCCCCGGCGCGCACGCCGGCGGCGCGGAGCGTGCCCTCCGGCACGTCCGGGAAACGCTCCCGCAGCGCGGGAAGCAGTACGGCCTCCGGCAGCGGCGACAGGCGCAGCTCCACGCAGCGGCTGCGGATGGTCGGCAGCAGCTGCTCGGCGTGCTCCGCCAGCAGCAGGAACGTGCCGTAGGGAGGCGGCTCCTCGATGCTCTTGAGCAGGACGTTCTGCCCCTGCTGGTTCAGGTCCTGCGCGCGCGGGAACAGATAGATCTTGCGCTGCCCTTCGTTCGGGCGGATATACAGATCGATGCAGGCATCGCGGACGAGCTTGACGGGAATGGTCTTCTTCTCGGGGTCATCCACGATGCAGATGTCCGGGTGCGCGCCGTCAAGCACCTTGCGGCACTGCGGGCAGACGCCGCAGGGGCGTTCGCCGGGCGCGGTGCACTGCATGGCGGCGCAGAGGATACGCGCAAGCGTGTGCCGCCCGGAGCCCTCCGGCCCGGTCAGCAGGGAGCTGTGCGTCAGCTTGCCCTTGGCCTGCAGCGCAGAAAGGCGCTGCTTCAGCGTATCGTTTCCCAAAAGCGCCGCAAGCTTCACGCCGTTCCCTCCTGTTGCATACTGATCTACTATGTAATTATACCGTTGAACGCCTCTTTTTTCTACCTTTATTTTTGAAAATACGAAAAAATCGGGGCCTCCCGGCCCCGAATATCTTCCCTTTTCTCCTTCAGCTCTCCATCTGCTTTCCCAGAAAGCCCGCGAACGTCTGCGCGAGCGTCTGCTCCGACTCGGTCGGCGCTGCGTCGTGCTCGCCCATGAGCAGCATGACGCAGCCCATCAGGTCGCCCTCGGCCACGATCGGCGCCGCCACGCCGAGGTGGTAGCGCTCCACGGACTCCGCCGCGCGCAGACGGCTCTCGCCGCCATGATAGCGGTAGCTGCGCCGCTGCTCCATCAGCTGCTCCAGCTCGGCGGAGTTGCGCTTTTCCAGCAGCTCGCGCTTCGGCGCGCCCGCCACCGCGATGATGGAGTCGCGGTCCGCCACGGCCGCGATGTGGCCGGTGTTCTTGCCGATGGACTCGCACAGCTGCGCCGCGACCGCCTGCAAGTCCCCCATCGGCGAATATTTCTTAAAGATCACCTCGCCGTCCTTCTCCGTGTAGATTTCCAGCGGGTCTCCCTCGCGGATACGCAGGGTACGGCGGATCTCCTTTGGGATGACGATCCGCCCGAGGTCGTCAATGCGTCTGACGATGCCGGTTGCTTTCATATATTGCTCCTCCACTTTATGCGTTCGAAATCACATTGCTATTGTCTGCAAACAATGGGGAATTATGCGAATGGAAGACAAGGAAGGAAAAGGAAGGGCGCGTGTCGGAATTTGTCGGGCAGAATATGGTGCATTTTTCAGAAATTGAAATTATTTTATGTGCCGGAATATGGTATAATTGGGGTATCGTGATCGATTCAAAAGCAGGAGGTATAAAATGGTGCCAGACGCAGTACTTATGGATACACAGGAAGAGCTAACAGACCTGCTTGACAGGAAAGCCTTTGTCGCCCGGCTGATCGATGTAGTTGAGATACTGTCCGAAAACAGGAAGAATGCCTCTTTTGCCGTAAATGGTGCTTGGGGCGTTGGAAAAACCTTTGTGTTAAACAGATTCGAAGAGGAAATTGCAAAATACCCGCTTGAGGAAGACGGCCCAAGAAAATATCTGGTTTTCCATTATGATTGCTGGAAATATGATTATTATGAAGAGCCGTTGATCGCACTTGTTGCAGCATTAATAGAGGCAATTAACAAACAGACTAACCGTATACCTGAGAAGAGCCGTACTGTATTAAAAAAATTTCTTGAGTCAGTCGCTGACTGTCTTGTTGAAATAGCCTCTGCTAAAACCGGTCTAAAATTAATAAAACAAGGCTGGGATGCCGCAAAAAGCATAGCAGCAGATGTACCTCAAGAAATTGCCGATAACCACAATTTCGATGTCTATTTTAATTTTACTCACATTCTGGAAAAACTTAGAGCCGCAATCAAAGATTTGGCCGAATCGCAGACTGTCCTACTGGTTGTTGACGAGCTGGATCGATGTCTGCCGGACTATACGCTCAAAGTCCTTGAGCGTTTGCATCATATCTTGGAAGGAATCCCCAACGTGCAAACAATAATCTCTATCGACAAAGGACAACTGGCGTGCACTGTCAAACAAATTTATGGTTGCAAAACCGATGCAAAACGGTATCTGGAGAAATTTATCTCCTTTGAAATCATATTACGGGAAGGGTCATTAGAGGATCGCGCCGATCCGCTTTTTGAGCGCTATTATGGTAAACTCCAGTGTAATACCGGGCTCTGCACTCCAGAAGAAGTCTCCGAATTTAAGCAGATCATTCTGGAGGGGATCAATACAAGGAGCAGATTGGAGCTTATCGAAAGAAGCAGCTTGCTCTATAGGCTCGTCTCACCAGGAGAAAACAAATCGGATGCCTTGTTTGCATGCATCGGCGTGTTTTTGACTGTATTGAAGTTCTATGGGCTGGATATTAAGAAGGCCAAGGAGACCTTTCAGATTCGTACATTATTCGAGCCTCTATCCACGTATCATGACGAAGAGGGCAGTACTATTCCGGCAGGGCTTGTACTCTTGAAGGAGAAATATACACCGAATACAGCAGAAGAAGTTTTGTCTCCGATGGGAACAGACTATTTGCACCTATCAAATAAACAAATAAGAGTGAACTGTCCCGATATTTGGGGAATACTACTCGCATCCTATCGAGCAATACTTGGATTTGAAGGGGATCTATGGTACAAAGGATCCCGTATTGATCTGTATATCAAGCCTTTTGTTCTTCGCTATTGGAAGCTTTTAGAAACGATTGCATGACGATTCAACACGCAAAGTAATTCAAGAGTTTTTTAATAAGCTGCTGCACTTTTCCAGCTTCATCCGCCGTCCCGCCAGGCCGCAGCTCCGCGCTGCGGCCTTTCACACATCTCCACACATATTTTCTGCTTTCCCCTTGCGCATTTCCGCCGTTTGCGTTATAATTAAATAGGAAAATAGTCATTTCTCATACCATTTTCTCCAGAGTATGACGAATTACAAAGATTTTTGAGGTTCCCTTGCCATCGGCGGGGTTGATAGGAACGGAATTGCATGTATAAAAGATTTGGAAAACGATTGATTGATACAGTTCTCTCACTGATTGCTTTAGTTATTCTTTCACCCCTGCTTCTGATAACCGCACTAGCAGTCAAGATTTCCTCTCCGGGGCCGGTGCTGTTCAAGCAGCAGCGGCTGGGGCTGCATGGAAAGGTCTTCACCATCTATAAGTTCCGCTCCATGACGGACGGTGCGGAGCATACCGGCAGCGGTGTTTACAGCGGAAAGGGCGACGCGCGCGTAACAAAGGTGGGAAAGATTATTCGGGCAACCAGCATTGATGAGCTTCCGCAGCTCATCAATATTATTGTCGGCGATATGGCCATTATCGGGCCGCGCCCGCCGCTGACCTACCATCCTTGGCCGGTGGAGCAGTACACGGAAGAACAGTTTCATATGTTTGACGTTCGCCCCGGCATCACCGGCTGGGCGCAGGTACATGGCCGCAAGGGCGTAGAGTGGCACGAGCGTATCAAGATGAACGTCTGGTATACGCAGCACGTCTCCCTTGCGCTGGATATCAAGATCCTTTTCATGACCGTGTTCAAGGTCCTGCGCAACGAGGATAATGTCAATACCGGCGCGACGGTCTGAGAGAGATCAAATGCTGAAACTCATGTATATCACAAATGATCCTGCGGTTGCGAAAATCGCGGCGGATGCAGGCGTTGACCGCATCTTCATCGACACGGAGGTGCTGGGAAAGGCAGAGCGTCAGGGCGGGATGGATACGGTGCAGTCCCACCATACACCGGAGGATATTGCAAAAGTCCGTGCCGCCATCGGCGATCAGGCCGAGATCATGGCGCGCGTCAATCCGATGAATTCCAACTCGCAGACGGAGATCGACGACGCCATCGCAAACGGCGCGGACGTTATTATGCTCCCCATGTGGCGCACGGCGGATGATCTGCGGCAGCTTGTTAGCATGGTGGATGGCCGTGCAAAGGTCATGCCGCTGCTGGAAACCGACACGGCGGCAGACAATCTGCCGGAGGCGCTGGCCATACTGGGCATCGACCAGATGCACATCGGCCTCAATGACCTGCACCTGTGCTATCATCAGAGATTCATGTTCCAGCTCCTGACGGACGGCACGGTGGACAGGCTTTGCGCCGAGCTCCGTGAAGCAAGTATTCCCTATGGCTTTGGCGGCGTGGGCCGCCCCGGCTCGGGGACGCTTCCAGCAGAATATATTATCGGAGAGCACTATCGGCTGGGTTCACAGTATGTAATCCTGTCCCGCAGCTTCTGCAACACGGAGAAGACGACGGACTTGGATGAAATACGGCGCATTTTTACCGAGGGAGTGGCGGATATCCGCCGCGTTGAGCGGGACTGCGCCGCTTGGACGCAGGAGCAGTTTGATGAGAATCACCGCAGGGTTTGCGCCTGCGTTGAGAACATTGTGAGAGGTATGAACGCATGAACGTTCTGGTGACCGGCGCGTTTCAACTCAATAGCGGCGAGCGCGAGCAGCTGGAAGCTGCCGGGCACAAGGTCTTCGTTCATGGTGACGAACGCGCCCCGGTAGACTATCCGGAGCGATACGAGGCGGTCGTGTGCAACGGCCTGTTCCTCTACAATTCCATCGAGCGCTTTACGAGCCTGCGGGTCATCCAGCTCACCAGCGCGGGGCTTGACCGTGTGCCGCTGGACGATATCCGGGCGCGCGGCATTGCGCTGCACAACGCCGCGGGCGTGTACAGCGTTCCGATGGCGGAGTTCGCCGTCTGCGGCATTTTGCAGCTATATAAGCAGAGCCGCTTTTTTGCGGCGAATCAGGCGCAGCACAAATGGGAGAAGCATCGCGGCCTGCTGGAGATTTCCGGCAAGCGCGTGTGCATCCTCGGCTGCGGCGATGTGGGACGCGAGATTGCAAAGCGGCTGAAAGCCTTTGGCTGCCATATCACCGGCGTGAATCGCACCGTGCGGGTGCTGCCGGATTTTAACGAGGTTTTGCCGCTGGATAAGCTGGCGGACGCTGCGGCGGCCTGTGATATTCTGGTGTGCTGCATCGCCCTGACGCCGGAGACGCGCGGCATCGTGAGCGAGGAAATCTTTGGCCGCCTGCATGATGGCGCGATCTTCGTCAATGTCGCCCGCGGCGCACTGGCAGACGAGGCTGCGCTGACCAAGTGGCTGCAAAGCGGCGGCCGCGCAGTGCTGGACGTGTTTGAGGAAGAACCTCTGCCCGAAAGCAGCCCACTGTGGGATATGGAAAACGTGCTCCTGACCCCGCATAACAGCTTTGTGGGAGAGGGAAATCGGGCAAGGCTGTGGAGATGCATACAGGAAGCATTAGGTCTTCTGTGAAGAGGTGGAAAAATGGCATATATCGAAAGAAATGAGATTGTTGCGGCGCTTGAACATGCGCCGCAGCTAAAAGAATACCTTTATAGAAATGGTTTTATTATTACCAACGATAAACTGGCACTATCCGAAGGATACCCCTTTTATGCCAATTGGAGATTTATTGAAGTCGGGGGTTTTTCAATCTACTTGCACTGTACCGAAAACGCTTATGTATATGCAAATGCTGGTGTAATGCATTTTCTCATTGGTCATGCGTACAATCCGTTTTTAATGAAAACGGATGAAATGGATATTTTGCAGGATTTAGCTCACGCGCTGGATAATGGCGAAGAAACATATTGGGAATGCGAGAGCCAGCTTACCGGTGTTTTCTGCATTGGATATATAACAGCAAGCGCCATTACCTATACCACCGATTGCGCGGGTATGCAGCTTGTGTATCATGGCGTAATCAACAACAAAATCTATATTACCTCACATAGCAAGATAGTCGCAGACCTTTTGAACCTGCGGCAGCCGGAGTATATTCAGCGTTTGGTTTCCAACAAATATTGGCACTATTGGGGAACATGGCTTCCGGGAGATTTGTCGCCATTCGATGAACTAAAGCGCATGGTGCCAAACCATGCAGGAGTCTTTGAGCTGAGAACAGCAACAGAAACTGTGCATCGGTTTTATCCTACGGAAAAAGTAATTGAAAAGAATTCGGAAACTGACTACGTCAACACCATTCACGAACTTGGACGAATTATGTCCAATACAATGAAATGTATAGCAGAGAAATGGAATGGGGGAAAAGTATCTATTTCTGTTACAGGTGGTCGCGATAGCCTCACTGCATTGGCTTGTGCAAAAGAGGTGTATGACAAGCTGAATTACTTCAGTTACATTTCCAATGTGGATGAGTCGGTGGATGCCTATGCCGCCAGAGATATATTAGCTCATTTGAATCTAAAGCACGAGATTTTTGAGATTCCTGAGCAGTGGGATGGGTATCAATATTTGCCTGAGTTCAAGCTGGTAATGGAGTGTAATAATGGGTGCATTGGAGCAAACAATGCAAATGATCTGAAAAAGAGGTTATATTTCACGCAAAACCCGCCTTGCGATATGGAGGTCAAGTCTTGGGTAAACGAAATGGGACGCGGGTGGTACTACAACAAATATAACAAACGCCATTTCCCGAAATACCCATATGCAAGCTATTGGAGAGCAATGCATAAGGTCTACATTACAAAATACCTCATTAAAGAAACTGACAAAGTTTTTTCGGATTATCTTTCAACTTACTATGACAAGACTTGCTTTGATAGAATTTCTTGGCTGGAGCTATATTTTTGGGAATTTGCTTGGAGTGGTGGCGAAGGCGTATTCCTTACTTCTGAGCAAAGAGTACCTTATGACATTACCGTACCATTCAATAACAGAAAATATGTCGAACTGATGCTAACGGTTCCTGTTGAGAAGCGAATTGTAGACGACATTCCTATCGATTTGATTGAATTTATGAACCCGATGATTGCCGAAACAGGAATCACCGTACATGATATATCTCACACATCATTACGGGCAATCATGGTCAGAACATATCTGGAACTGTTTTCGCATGTTCGCTTCGGCAGAAAGAGAGAGCAATACAAATGAATTACGGCGCTTTGTCTATCGTTCCAGCGATTCTTGTTATTGCTATCGCAATAAGAAGCCGGAGAACAACAGAAGCCTTGTTGGGAGGGTGTCTCGCATCTTACCTGATCATTGCCATCGTTGAAAAGAAGAACCTTATAACATTGATGACAGATTCATTCTTTTCTGTGATCATGGACTACGATACGATTTGGTTGGTCATCGTCTGTGGATTGTTTGGTAGTTTGGTTGCAGTGATTAGTGCATCAAATGGAACACAGGCTATTGCACGAATGTTGGGGAGGATTTGTAAAACCGAGAAAAGTGTTTTGCTGGCTTCGTGGCTGCTTGGGATCATAATTTTCGTAGATGATTACATGAATATTATGACGATCAGCGTCTGCACCAAACAACTATCAGATAATCGCAAATGTCCAAGAGAGGCCTTAGCCTATGTGATTGACTCGACTGGTGCCCCAGTTTGCGTTTTGCTGCCTTTTTCGACTTGGGCAATTTTCTTCGCTGGGGTCTTTTATGAGCAGAGCGAAATTGTAGCTCTTGGCTATGGAGATGCAATGACAACCTATATTCACGCAATCCCGTATATGTTCTATGCGATTGTAACGGTAGTTATTGTTCCATTGTTCGCTATTGGAATTATCCCCAGATTAGGCGCAATGAAAGCCGCTTATAAAAGAACTGCTGAGACAGGACAGGTATATAGCAAGTCCAGTGAAGCGTTTAATAAGCCGGATGAAAACCATTCGGAAAAGGGAAACTCCTGCATCTGGGACTTTATCATCCCCATCGCGGTAATGATAATCATTCAACTGGTGTCGTCGGATATGCTGATTGCTGTGATAGCGGCAATCCTAACCGCAGCGGTGCTGTATATTCCACGAAAGAAAATTAGAGCAGGCGACTTTTGCAATTTATGGGTTAAAGGATTTGCAGATTCTGTACCAGCACTAATGATAATCGTTGCAGCATTATGGATGCGCCAGGCATCTGCAGACCTCAATCTCCCAGATTATGTTATCAGCATTGCAGAGCCATTTGTTTCGGCGCGCCTTTATCCCATGATTGCGTTTATTGTTGTCGCTGCACTGGGCTTTGTGACAGGAAGCAACTGGGGTATCCCTGCCGTCTGCGCGCCAATTATCATTCCGTTAGGAGTTACTTGTGGGGCAAATATGCTTGCAGTTCTGGCCGCTATTGTTTGCGGGGGAACTTTTTGCAGCCATGCATGCTTTTATTCTGATGCAACAGTAATTACATCAAATGCATGCGGAATCGACAATATGGATCACGTTTACTCACAGTTGCCCTACGCCGTAATGGCTTTTGCAATATCAAGCATACTGTTTTTGATTACAGGTTTTCTGACATGAACTATATGAAAGCTGAAAAAATGAAAGTTCTTTTAGTTGCCACTGTACAATCGCATATCTGCCAGTTTCACAAGCCGCTTGTGGCCATGCTGCACGAGCACGGCTGCGAAGTCCATGTGGCGGCGCGAAACAATCTTGCCGAGAAGAACGGCCTGAAGCTGGACTTTGTGGAACAGGTCTTTGACGTGCCGTTCCAGCGGTCACCGTTTTCACCGAAAAATCTTGGAGCCTACAAACAGCTCAAAAAAATCATTGATGAGGGCAACTACGATGTGGTCCACTGCAACACGCCGGTGGGCGGTGTTGTGGGACGGCTGGCTGCGCGAAAAGCCCGCAAGCGCGGCACCAAGGTCTTTTATACCGCTCATGGCTTCCACTTTTATCAGGGTGCGCCGAAGAAAAACTGGCTCATCTGGTATCCGGTGGAAAAGTTCATGTGCCACTATACGGATAAGCTCATCACTATCACGCAGGAGGATTATGACCTTGCCTCGGCAAAGTTTCCCACGCGGGTTGAGCGCATTCACGGTGTCGGTGCAAACTCTGCAAAGTATCGTAAGTTGTCCGAAGCCGAGCGCGCGGCGCTGCGGTGCGAGCTTGGCTATGTTGCTGATGATAAGCTACTGCTTTGTACCGGAGAATTGCTGTCGAACAAGAACCAGATCACGGCAATTCACGCGATGAAAACTCTGATAGAGCATCAGCCGAAGGCAAAGCTACTGCTGGCAGGTAATGGTCCAACATTGCCGGAATTGCAGGCAGAGGTTACCGCACTTGAATTGCAAAGCTGTGTGGAGTTTCTTGGCTATCGCACTGATCTGGAGCGATATGCCAATATCGCAGATGTGATCGTGTCTTGCAGTTACCGCGAAGGTCTTCCAATGAATATTGTGGAGGGGATGTTGTTGGGCAAGCCTGTGGTGGCCTCCTACAACCGGGGCCACCGCGAGTTGATCGTGCCGGAGAAGACCGGCTATATGGTGCCGCCTGCGGACAGCGACGCGTTTGCGGAGAGAATTACAGTGCTACTGAACGATGGCGAGCTGGCCGGTCGCATGGGACAGGCCGGATATGAAAAGGCACAGCTCTATGCGGATACCAACGTGCGGCAAGAACTGCAAGCCGTTTATGAGCTTTAATATGGGAGGATATCAGTGGGCGAACTATGGATCGTGCTGGCCGTTTCCTGCGGACTTGCATTTTTAAGCGAAAAGTACACATTTGCATGGAATGGTCGACCGAGCAAAGTGCTGAACTATGGCATTGTTGTCCTACTGATTGCTTATCTGAGTCTCTTTGCAGGCCTTCGCACCGGCTACAATGACACTTATACTTACATGAGCGGCTATAAGGCGATGGCGGCTTTTCCGGATATCCTGACAGAGTTCAGTTGGAGGCTCGGAGACAATCCAGGGTTTATCTTGCTCAATTCACTGATGAAGGCTGCCGGTTTCAGTGCCCAGAGCTTTGTGCTGTTCTATTCGAGTTTGTTTGTGGCATCGGCGGTTACTTTTTTGAAGCGGTATTCCAGCAACTTTACGCTGTCGATTTTTCTTTTTGTTTGTGCGCACGGCTACTTGTTTTCTTTGGCTGCTATGAAGCAGTGCACTTCAATTGCCATTGGGCTTGCGGCAATCCCGTATGCGCTGAACCATAAATGGATTCGATTTGCGGCAATCGTGCTGCTGGCGGCAACATTTCATCCGTATATTCTGTTGTTTTTGCTGATTCCAATCCTTCGCTTTAAACCGTGGTCCGGCGGGACATGGCTCCTGCTGGCGCTTACCGTAATTGCAGGACTGACCCTGCCGAATATTGTTGAGACGATTGTCAACACGGCAGCGCTGCTGGGCGATGGGTACAACGCGGAAGAGTTCATTGGCGAGGGCGTTAACGTATTCAGAGTGCTGGTTGCCAGCGTCCCGGTGCTGCTGACGTTTTTTCTCAAGCGCCGCGTCAGTCGATGCAGTGCGGCAGACAATGTGTTTATCAATCTCAGCTTTCTCTATGCGTGTATCATGTTTGTCGGCCTATTTGGTACGGCAAACTACTTTGGACGGCTGGCAAACTATTTTTCTATTTTCCCGGCGATCGTCTTGCCGATGATACTCAAAAGACTCTCCGTGCGGGACAGACGCTTCCTGACGGTGTCGATGGTCGCCTGTTATCTGGTGTACTTCTATTATGGAAATGCGATCAACGAGAACTTTGCGCAGGAATTTTCCAGAATAACGGTTTGGAACTACTTGTCGTTTTGAAGAGAGAAATAATCGGAATGGAGATGCGTTCAAAATGCGTGTTTTGCAGGTTGTGACGAATATGGATCGCGGCGGGTTGGAAACGATGCTCATGAACTATTATCGCCATATAGACAGGACAAAGGTTCAGTTCGATTTTCTAACGCATCGACAGGAACGAGCAGCTTATGATGATGAGATTGAAGCGCTAGGTGGGAGAATATATCGGTTGCCGCGTCTAATACCGTGGAGCAAGCATTATTTATCGACCCTGGATGCTTTTTTCGCAGAACATTCTGAGTATATGATAATACATGTACATCAGGATTGCCTAAGCTCGGTGATCTTGAAAGTCGCTGCTCAGCATAATGTCCCGGTGCGAATCGCCCACAGCCATAATGCAAACCAGGATAGAGATATAAAATATCCAATAAAACTATTCTGTATGAGAAGTATACCTAAGTATGCAACACATCTATTTGCCTGTAGCACTGCGGCAGGCGATTGGATGTTCCGTGGAGCACCGTACCAGTTATTTGCGAATGCCGTTGATACAGCAGATTTTACATTTTCGACAGAGAAAGCAGCTAAGACAAGAGAAAAACTTGGCATAGGCAAAAGCACATTTATAATCGGACATGTTGGGAGATTCTGGGCGCAAAAAAACCATACATTCTTAATAGACATTTTCGCAAAAATTGTAGCAGAAGAACCAAATTCAAGATTGCTTTTAATAGGCAATGGGGGACGTTTCGAGGAAATTAAGGAAAAAGTAAATGCGCTTAACCTTTCCGATAGTGTGATTTTCGCAGGAGTTCGTGCGGACATTCCTGATTTAATGCAAGCAATGAATGTATTTGCACTTCCGTCATTATATGAGGGCCTTCCTGTTACCATGGTGGAAGCCCAAGCATCTGGCTTGCCGTGCATTATTTCCGACAAGGTTCCTCCCGAGTGCATTTTGACTGAGGGTTTGGTGGATGTCATGCCTTTGTCCGCAAGTCCGGAGACATGGGCGGAGAAGATCCTTGCGAAGCGAGCCATCCCCCGCACCGACCGTCGAGCAGAAATCGCCGCGCACGGCTTCGATATCACTACAGAAGCAGTAAAACTACAGGAGTTTTATTTGAAGGCTTATGAACAAAACTGCTGATCCCATCCTCACCATCTTCACCCCTGCCTACAATCGCGCACACACCCTGCCGCACACCTATGAAAGTCTTTGCCGCCAGAGTTGTAAGGATTTTATCTGGCTGATCGTGGACGACGGCTCTGCGGACAACACCGTCGAGTTGGTGCGCGATTGGCAAAGCCACGACAACGGGTTTACAATTCAATACATCTATAAGGAAAATGGCGGCATGCACACTGCCCACAATGTGGCCTACGCCAATATCCACACGGAGCTGAACACCTGCATCGATTCTGACGATATGCTGGCAGAAGGCGCAGTGGAGAAAATTCTGCGCAAATGGGCCGAGGTTAAAGGCAAGGGGTATGCGGGCATCGTGGGTCTTGACGCCGACTTTGATGGAAAAATCATCGGCAAGGATTTCCCTGCCGCTATGACTGAAACAACTCTTTCTGGCTACTATGCGTCAGGCGGAATCGGCGACAAAAAGCTGGTCTATCGGACGGATGTCATCAACGCCTATCCAGCGTATCCGGTGTTTGAGGGCGAAAAATACGTCAGCCTTGCCTATAAGTATCTTTTGATCGATCAGGATTACAAGCTTGCAGTGCTGGACGAGGTGCTATGCAATGTGGAGTACCAGCCGGACGGCTCCAGCAACAACATGTTCCGGCAGTATCTGAAAAATCCGAAGGGTTTTGCTTTCTGGCGCGTGGTGAAGATGCAGCATCCGGAATCCTTTAAGCGGCTGGTAATGGATTGCATCCACTACTGTTCCAGCAGCCAGATTTCGGGAAATCGGAACTATATCAAGGAATCCCCACGCAAGCTGCTGACGGTGCTCTGCACCCCGGCGGGCTGGATGCTGACGGGGTATATCAGGAGAAAGGCTTGATGAAACACACCATTCTCATCTTCTCCCAAGCGATGGAGCTTGGGGGCGTGGAGCGCAGCTTGCTGGGGCTTCTTGATGCCATCGACTACGACCGCTATGACGTTGACCTCTTTCTGATGCGGCACAGCGGGGAGCTGATGCCGTATCTGAACCCCAAGGCGAAGCTCCTGCCGGAAATTCCGCAGTATGCATCGCTTGCTGTGCCCATGGCGTCGCTCGTCAAGAGCGGGCAGTTCGGCGTGCTATGCGGGCGGCTGAGGGGCAAGCTTGCGGCACGGCGCTTTGATAAGCAGCACCCCAGCGACAAGCCGTCCGTCACCGCGCTGACCTACAGCCACAAGTTTACACTATCAAGTATGCCGCAGATTTCCGACAAGACCTACGATCTTGCCATCAGCTTTCTGACACCGCATTACTTTGCGCGGGAGCGCGTAAAGGCAAAGAAATACGCGGCGTGGATACACACAGACTACACGGCGCTGACCTTCGACCGCTCGGCGGAGCTTGCCATGTGGGAGGGCTATGATGCCATCTGCGGCGTGTCCGAGCGGGCGTCCGAGAGCTTTCAGAGCGTCTTCCCGGAGTTGGCGCAGAAGGTCCGGACGGTGGAGAATATCCTGCCCCGAGAGCTGACGTGCAAGCAGGCGGCAATGCCTCAGACCGATATGCCTGCGGGTGACGGAATATCCCTGCTCTCCGTTGGCCGCTTCTGCGAGGCGAAGAATTTCGACAATGTGCCGGATATCTGCCGCCGTCTGGTTGCGGGCGGCCTTGACGTGAAGTGGTATCTCATCGGCTATGGCGGCGATGAGCCACTGATCCGCCAGAAGATCGACGAGGCCGGGATGCAGGCGCGTGTCATCATCCTCGGCAAGAAGGACAACCCCTACCCCTATATGCGCGCCTGCGATCTGTATGTGCAGCCCTCCCGTTACGAGGGCAAGGCCGTCACCGTGCGGGAGGCGCAGCTTCTTGGAAAGCCTGTCGTCATCACGGACTACGCCACCTCCGGCAGCCAGCTGGAGGATGGGGCGGATGGCGTGATCGTTCCCATGGACAATGCAGGCTGCGCTGCCGGAATTGCCGCGCTGCTGCGCGACCCTGCCCGGATGCAGCAGCTGTCGGAGAGCTGCGCAAAGAGAGATTATACGAACGGCGCGGAGGTCGAGAAGATCTACGCGCTGATGGAGTGAATGATGGACATTACAAAGCGCGATTCAAAAATGCTCAAGGGTGTGGCGATTCTCTCCATGTTGATGCTGCATCTCTTTTGCCGGAGGGAAAACTTGCCATATGCCCCATTGCTGTGGATCGGCGGCATGCCGCTGATTTACTACTTTGCGCTGTTTGGCGATATTTGTGTAGCTGTTTACTGCTTTGTAAGCGGATACGCGCACTATATGCAATCATCCGAGGCTGAGATCAAGAAGCGCTGGAAGCATCTCTTGCACTTTTTCATACCTTTTTGGGTGATTGCGGCGGTGTTTTCGCTGATTGGCTTGCTTGCCGGAAACGCGGAGATTCCTGGAAGCTTGACGAAATTTGCCTTGAACTGCCTGACCATACAGAATAGCTACAACGGTGCATGGTGGTATGCCAATACCTACATATTGCTGGTTGCCTTGCAGCCGCTTTCCCGGAAATTTGTGGAGCGCTGTCCAGCGTGGCTGGTGATGCTGCTGACCTTTGGATTTTACACTGTTGGCTATGGTATCCGTTTCTGGGGCTGGGGCGCGTGCGACTCGATGGTGCTTTCGTGGCTCATCACGCACATCGGGCTGCTGGGAACGTCATATTTCCCCTACATGATTGGAATGCTGTTTTGCAAAAAGCAGGTCATTTCTCTGCTGCGGCAGCAGACCGCTGCTATTGGGAGAAGAACCATGCAGATCATTACGCTAATTATCTTCGTGTGTATGATCGTTGCACACGGCATCGTGCCGCCGCTTTTTGTGGCGTTTATCACCGCCACCGTAACGATTGTACTGCTCTGCATCTGCCCAATTCCAAAGTGGATAACTGATGTGCTGTGCTACTTTGGTGAGCACTCTACGAACATCTGGCTTGTCCATATGTTCTTCTACGGCAGCCTGTTTGGCGGACTTGCATTTCGCGCCAAGTATCCGATCCCTGTTTTCCTGCTTTTGCTGGCGCTGTCTCTTGCGGCGTCCTATGGAATCAAATGGCTTTGTAAGCCGATTTTGAAACTCGTGAGGTGAACCCATGATCCCAAAAATCATCCACTACTGCTGGTTTGGCCGCGGCGAAAAGCCGGAGCTTGCCAAGAGGTGCATCGCCAGCTGGGAGAAGTTCTGCCCAGATTTTGAGATCCGCGAGTGGAACGAGGACAACTTTGATATCCATTGCTGCCCGTATGTTGAAGAAGCTTATGCAAGTAAGAAATACGCGTTTGTTACGGACTATGTAAGACTATATGTCATGTATACGTGCGGCGGGATTTACATGGACACTGATGTTGAAGTTGTACGCCCGCTGAAAGAGTTTTTGACCTGTAGAGCATTCTCAGGCTTTGAGTCTACGCGTTATGTACCGACAGGGATTATGGCTTCTGAAAAAGGAGTTCCAATCATTCATGAGCTATTAGACTATTACACGGGCAGGCACTTCCTTAATGACGATGGCTCTCAAGATACGACAACGAATTGTGTGTCGATTACAAATATTATGTTGATGCATGGATTGGAACTGAACGGTAAACTCCAGACAGTTGCGGAGTTTACCTTTTATCCATCAGATTTTTTCTGCCCATTTGAAAATGAGACAGGGGTCCTTCGAAGAACCGACAATACTGCGGCAATTCACTGGTTCAATAAATCATGGCTACCGCAGAGTATTCGCTTGCGTTCTCGAATTACAAGAGTGTTTCATCGAATATTTGGCGTTGATTGCTTTAGATGGCTAAAAAGATGAAGCGCTGGACAGCGTAACGGGCAAGCTGACAAAAACGGAGAATACCTACTCAATCCACTGGTATTCTATGAGTTGGATGCCTTGGTATAAACAGATCAGAGTAAAAATAGGAAGAATATTTAGAAGGATGAGAAGATGGTGACGCGACATGAGATATAAATCTAAGGCAATGATTATTCTGTTGGTGTTACTTTTGCTTTTCGGGGGCTTTGGCTGCATACTGACATTGAGCGACTATTTCTCGCCAATGTTTTCAGACTCAGAAGGAAGCGCCGTTTTAAATATTGAGACTTACATAGATGGAGGAAATCAGCCTACGCATCCTTCTGTCATTGATATGGGGGAAGAATGGAATGGGTTTCGCTATTGGATGGCTTATTCCCCTTACCCCAACGCAAACGGGGCGGAAGAAAACCCATGCGTGTGCGTGTCAAATGATGTGATTCACTGGGTAACCCCGGATGGTTTGTATAATCCAATAGCCTTCAATGAAGAGACTGCCTGCGATGAGCTGAAGGATCCGCATATTGTTTATAATAGTGATTTGGATAGGCTGGAGGTTTGGTATCTCGGCCGCCTTGATTCCACGATCAAGAACGGCGGCACACTAATGCTGTTTCGGAAGGTGTCCTCTGATGGAATACACTGGAGCGAATATGAGGTCATACGAACTCTGGATGGATATCTATCGCCAAGCATCGCTTACTCCGGAAGAAAATATCAGCTTTGGGCTATCCAGGCATCTACGAGTGACAGCTGCGGAGCACTGGTGTACTCAGAAAGCATCGACGGAAAAGACTGGCTTCCTTTTGTAAACTGTACGTTTGACGGAGCCCCGGAGCTTCAAAAAGTTTGGCACGGTGCTGTTAGCCGTGACAACTTATATCGTTTTGTATTTGTTGAGGACTCAGGAAAAAGCAAGGAAATTTTATATACGGAAAGTGCCGACGGCACTACCTGGCAGGAGCCTAGAACGATCATACAGAAGAAGAATTTCTGGGCAGCATTCTATCGTCCTTGCATTCTATATAGTAACAGTAAATTTTATTGCATTTATGGCGTTATAACTAGGGATAATGAGTGGTATCTATCAATGAGCACTGGCGCATCTCCTGATGGGCTTAGAGGGATTTCCTCGCAGGAACTGGGAGCTTCGGAGATAAACAGTTCGGTTTTTGCGAAATATTCTGCGACGCAGGTGGCAAAAAGTGTCTATCACTTTGTTCTGTCTCTGTGCAGGCCAGAGCTTGCGTTGATTTGCGCAGCTGTTGCTGTTTCTCTGCTGTTACTGCGTAAAAAGATTTCCTATCCAGTCATTTGGGGAATATCTTGGACACTATGCGCGCTGCGATTTTATGGGCAGATTCGATGGTTTACCCCATCTGAAATCCTTTTGCTGGTTTTTACGGCAGGGATGGTTAGCGCCTTGTGTTCCTTGGCAATGAAGGAACTTGCAGATTCGCTTGCTATCAGACAAAGAAAGTGATGGGAGAAAATCATGCCAAAAGTCAGTGTCATCGTCCCGGTCTACAATGCCGAGAAATATTTACAGGAGTGCGTGGACAGCATTCTTCGCCAAACGCTCACAGATCTTGAGCTGATCCTTGTGGACGATGGCTCCACAGACAGCAGCCCCGCTCTCTGTGATCGGTATGCAGAGCAGGATGCTCGGGTGAAGGTGATCCACAAGCCCAACGGCAGAGCTGCGTCCGCACGCAATGCCGGACTCCGTGCCGCCTCCGGGGACTACGTGGCCTTCGTGGATTCGGATGACTGGATTTCGCCGGAGATGTATGAAAAAATGTTGGGCACCGGCGCGGATGTGACGCTGTGCGATTATGTGCGTTTTCAGGGTAAAACGGAGACGCCCTTTACCCAGCCCAACGTGAATGCAGGCTTTTATGATAAGGCACGGATGCGGGAGAAAATATATCCGCATTTGGTTATGGACGGTATCGAGTATCCCATTACCATTTCAAACTGTGTCATGCTCATCAAACGAGATGTTCTCGTTCAGAATCAGCTCTCCTATCGTGAGGATATTCATATCAGCGAGGACGCTCCCTTCGGCTCCGAGGTGCTGTATTGCGCGAACTATTTCGCCTACATGAAAGGCGAGCACTTTTATCACTACCGCATGACGGAGGGATCCGCGTCCAAAACGTATCAACCCTGGTGGTGGGACAGCTATCTAAAGATCAATGAGGAAACGGAGAAGTTCTTCTCCAAATGCGAGGACTACGATTTTACCCAGCAGATCAAGTCCAATATGTTCTATCTGGCTAGAGCGGAGATTTATTACATCCTGTGCAATTCCGCGCTGACGCGGCTGGAGCAGAATCGGAAGGTAAAGGCCGTTATGAATCATTCCCGCGTAGTGCGCATGATGAAAGGATTTGATGTTAGTCCGTATCCGATTCAATTCAAGATGCTGTACTGGTCGATTCGCTATCGGTCGATAGGGCTTCGTCGGCTTGTCTCACTGCTGTCGAATGTTCGGAACGGGGCAGAAAAATGAAGCATATCCTTTTCATCAATGGACATCTGAATGCCGGGGGCGTAGAGCGTTCGCTTGTGGACATTCTCAAGCACATGGACTATACAAAATACGCCGTTGATCTCCTGCTACTGGAGGATACCGGTGACTATGCTTCAGAATTGCCGTCTGAAGTGAACGTGTTGTTTCGAGACCTGCACAACACTTATGGTGGCTTTGCCTCGTCGGTTCGGCGCTGTATCGCAGCCCGCGACTGGATGTGCCTTAGACTTCGGCTGCTGTTTTTACTGCGTAAGATTTTTGGCACAGGTGCTTTGAAGCCTGCCGCAAGCATTTTGCTAGGTAAGCACTACTATGATTGCGTAATCGCTTTCCGCCCCGGCATTTGCTCCGACTTGGCAGCGTATTCCGTAAAGGCAAGGCAGAGGATTACATGGTGGCACCACGGTGAGTTTTATGTGGATCGCGCTGCTTATGCTGATATGTGCGGCAAAATGGATGCGGTTGCAGTGGTTTCGCAATCTTGCAGAGATATGCTGCAAGAAAATCTTCCGGAGCTTGAAAGTAAGCTGGTATGCATACCCAATATGCTGGATGCTGTCGCAATCAAAAATAAAGCAGCGTGCTCACCGTATACAGAAAACACACGGAACATAGTTTCTGTAGGACGCCTTGCGCCGGAAAAGCATTTTGAGAATATCATTCCTGCGGCCAATGCCCTGCGAGCTGCGGGTATGGACTTTGTGTGGCACATCGTCGGAGACGGCTCCGAGCGCACGAGGATAGAAAGGCTCATTGTTGAAAACGGACTGGAAAAGCGTGTGATTTTAGAGGGCAGCAAGTCAAACCCCTATCCCTATATGAAATACGCAGACCTGTTTGTTCACCCCTCGTACATTGAATCGCAAGGCTTGACGGTTTTGGAGGCTATGGCGCTTGGCGTTCCCTGCGTGGTGACAAAATCCAGAGGGCCATGTGAGTTTATTGAAGACGGCGTTAACGGTCTGCTGACGGAGCAGTCGCCGGAATCGCTGACGGAGAAGGTTTTGCTCATTACGAACAATAACACACTATATCAGCGTATTAAGGAAACCACGAAATGCCCGGAGCCGTTTGACTCGGGGCGGGTTATGAAGCGGATAGATGCAGTAATTGACGGAGAATAAGAGGAGGCACTGAAATGAACTTATTAGAGCGAGTGCTGATTAAACTACATTTAAAGAAACCGGTTGATTATAACAGCGTCGAATATCTCCGTTCCAGAGGTGTGGAAATCGGAGAAAATGTCCACTTATTCAATACCAGCATTGATTTTGGACATGGATTCTTGGTTTCTATTGGCAATAATGTGACCTTGACCGGCGTTACTGTGTTGGCGCATGATGCCAGCACACAGATTCCTCTTGGGGTAAGCAAGGTCGGCAGAGTGAAAATCGGGAGCAATGTTTTTGTAGGGGCTGGCTCCATTGTACTGCCCGGTGTAAGCATCGGTGATAACTGCGTGATTGGAGCAGGTTCTATCGTTTCAAAGAGTATTCCGCCTAATTCTGTTGCTGTAGGCAACCCAATCCGTGTAGTGGGCAGTTATTCGGATTTTGTGGAGAAACACAAAGCCCAAATGAATTGTCGTCCGATTTTTTCAACATATTGGGCGGATAAAACTGAGGCAGAAAAAGCTGAGATGAAAATTAAACTGGAAGATGTAATAGGATACGACAGATGAGTAAGGCTATGAATATTTTATTCTATGGTAATGGCAGCAGTGGAAACCACGGCTGCGAAGCAATTGTGCGCGGAACCATACAGCTCCTTGGAAACGCAGCGTGTACAATCCTATCTGAAAATGCTCAGGATGATATTAAATATGGGCTAAGCGAAATGTCAAAAGTAGTCCCTGCAACGGCGGAAAGAAGACATGACCTTGCATTTTTTAAAGCATATGCAAAGCTGAAGCTGAGCGGTAATTACACTGACATGGACGGGCTATACTATCTTCCTGTAATTCAGAAGCAACAAGGACTTGCTGATATTGCTCTTTCTGTTGGCGGGGATAACTATTGCTACGGTAATACGTCAATTTATGGCTATCTAAATACAGCATATAAAAAAAACCATATTCAGACCGTGTTATGGGGCTGCTCTATTGAGCCCGATGTTGTAAAAAAAACAGATGTGTCAAAAGACTTACAGAAATATGGCTTTGTTGCAGCGAGAGAAAGCATCACTTATGCGGCGGTCAAGGAAAGTGGTGCCAATGTGATTTTGATGCCTGATCCTGCATTTCATATGAAAGCAGAGTATTATAAAACTGAAAACTGCTTTCAGCAAAATGAGGTCATTGGCGTCAATATTAGTCCCCATATCATCGTTAGTGAAGGACATCACGGTGCAGCCTATGCAAACTACAAAGCTCTCATCCAACATATCTTGGACAACACGGATGCAACCATTGCTCTGATCCCACATGTCGTTTGGGCCAACAATGACGACCGTATTCCGCTCAAGCAGCTGTACGATGATTTTGACCAAAACCGGCGGTTGATTTTGGTAGACGATCATACCGCGCCGGAACTGAAATATATCATTTCTCAATGTAGCTTCTTCGTTGGTGCCCGAACTCACGCGACTATCGCTGCGTATTCTACCGGCGTTCCGACACTGGTGGTGGGCTACTCCGTCAAAGCGCGCGGCATTGCTCGGGATTTGTTCGGCACGGAGGATGGCTACGTTCTGCCGGTGCAGCAGCTCAGGGAGAGCGATGAACTGACCCGAGCATTCGTTCGCCTGTATGAAAAGCGCGATGCCATCCGGGCGCACCTCAATAAGACGCTTCCCGGCTATATCGCCCGAGCCGACGAGGCTCGCAAGGCATTGGAGGAACTTGTAAACGCATGAAACGCGATGAGATCAAGGCAGGTGCGCTGCTGTCCTATCTGAACCTGCTGATCGGCAATCTGATTCCGTTCATTTATACGCCCATCATGCTCCGTATGCTGGGACAGGCGGAGTATGGCATTTACGGGATTGCACAGTCGGTTATGGGATATATCGGTCTGCTGAACTTCGGGATCGGCGGCTCGATCATCCGCTACCTTGCCAAATACCGCGCAGAGGGAAATTTGGACGGAGAACAGCGCGTCTTTGGCCTGTTCATCAAGATATACTCAGTAATCGGCGCTGCAATTCTGCTGGTCGGCACATTCTGCTCCTTCCATCTTGGCGCATACGGACGCTCCCTTTCGCCGGATGAGCTTGTTCTATTGGAGCGTCTGGTGCGCCTGATGACGCTGAACACGGCAATTTTCATGCCCTTCAATGTGTTCAGCTCCATGATTCTGGCCCACGAGAGATTTATCTTTAGCAAAACGGCTTCGCTAATCACAAGCGTGGTATCGCCGTGCTTGAATCTTGTGTTGCTGTTCATGGGCTTTGGCTCTATCGGTCTAGTCCTTTCTGCGACGGTCCTGAATTTTGTTACCTATGCCATCTACACCGTATATGTAATTCGACGGCTGCATATCCGCCCCTGCTTCCAGCATGTCGGTGGTGGACTTCTTGGCGAGATCATTCGTTTTTCCTTGTTTGTGTTTTTGGCAAACATTGTTGACATCCTCTTTTGGTCCACAGATAAGCTCATTATCGGTTGGGCCGTCGGCGCAGTAGCTACAGCGGTCTATAACATTGGCGCAACCTTCAACACATACATAACGAGCCTGTCAACGGCAATCAGCGGTGTTCTTATGCCGAAGGTGACAAAAATGGCTGTTAAGAACACTCCGCCATCGGAGTTTACAGCCCTGTTCATCAAGGTCGGGCGGCTGCAATTTTTGCTGATTTCCTTCATTGTTTCTGCGTTTGTGGCGTTTGGACGGCAGTTCATCGCATTATGGGCGGGTGCTGGGTACGAGGATGCCTATTATGTGGCGCTTCTGGTGATGATCCCGGTGACCGTGCCCTTGATTCAGAACACCGGTCTGAACATTCTCTACGCCATGAATAAGCACCAGTTCCGCTCTGCTGTATACCTCTGCATCGCCGTGCTGAATGCCGGGCTGACCTTCTGGTGGGTGGAGGAATACGGCATCATCGGCGCAGCTATGGCCACCTGCATTGCCTATGTGGTGGGCAACATTCTAATTATCAACTGGTATTACTATAAGAAAATCGGCATTGATATCCCGTTGTTCTGGAAGAACATCCTGCATATGTGCCCGGTCATGCTGGTCATGGGGACGGTGGGGTGGTTCATTCTGGACGCGCTGCATATCAGCAATTGGCTGATCTTCTTTGCCCTCGCCGCAGCGTATACCCTGATTTATTGGGTATTGGCATATTTCTTCATGATGAACGACTATGAAAGAGCGTTCATTAAGGGGCCGGTATCGAAAATCTTTACACGCATGAAAGGAAGAGAAAATGGAAACGAACCACCGTATCAACAGCATTGATATTGCGCGTCTGTTTGCGGCGATTCTTGTCATTGCGATCCACACACAAGCGATTATGTGGTTCTCAGATCGCGCCAACGGCAATATTCAGATACTGACCCGCGTAGCTGTCCCATTTTTCTTTTGCACCAGTGGTTATTTTCTTCAAAAAGGCTATGTCCGGAAGGGCTGCTCCGCTATTGCGACATCCATTTGGAACGTGTTTAGATTGTATATGGCTCTATCCATAGTGTATTTTGCTGTAATTTTCCTGCAAAACCCGGCGTTGTTACAAAGAGTGGAAAAATGGATGCTGATAGACTTCCTGTTCAATGGCAGTTACTATCATCTATGGTACATGGTGGGTGTCATTTATTCCATGGTAGTGATCTACCTGATTTGCAAATTCAAGCTGACGAAAGCGCTGCTTCCGCTGGCAGTTTTTTGCTATGCCGTTGGGCTTTTGGGAACGTCGTATTATGGCCTCGGCAGCAGGCTCCCGATTATGAGTACACTGTTTGACAGTGGATGGTTTTTGAGTGTTCGGCGGATATTTTTGATGGGCTTTCCTTTTACCGCTTTGGGGTGGATCATTTCGGAAGAAAAATTGAAACTACGCATTTCCAAGAAACATCTGCTGTTTGCGACCACGCTGGTGGCACTGCTATTCGTGGCTGAGATTGTTACTGTGACTGTCACGGGGATGTCAAGAACAATCGAAATCACGGTATTCCTTTATCCGCTGCTGTTTCTTTGTTTCAGATTTGTCTTGCCTATCCGCTTGAAAGAAAAAGCGATCTTGCTTCGGCCTGCCGTGATACGGCTAATTTTACATATTTCTGGCATCCGCTTGTCATTCTTGCGCTGCGGAAAGTTGTTAATGCGAACTTTTTCCTGTTTACGATTACGACAGCAATATGCCTGCTATTGGGCTTTGGCTATCACTCCTTGAAGAACCGAAGGAGACTTACATATGAACGTCGCTCAAAAAAATGATGCTTGTACCGGCTGCGGGGTGTGCGCTGCGGTCTGCCCATCAGCGGCTGTCGAAATGCAGCCGGATGCGCATGGCTTTTTGCGCCCTGTCGTTGATGACGCAGCGTGTACCGACTGCGGCCTCTGCACCGGAAAATGTCCGGTTTCCGTTTTGCCGCAGACCTCGGCGCATACGGATATTCTAACCGGCTACGCCAAGGACGGAACGCTCCTGCCTCGATCCTCGTCCGGCGCGATCTTTCCCGTGCTGGCAGCGGAGATCATCCGTAAAGGCGGCCTTGTGTTCGGTGCGGCCTTTGACGGACAGTTCCATGTGATACATACTGCCGCTGAGAGCGTGGAGGAGCTTTCTGCGCTTTGCAGCTCCAAGTATGTCCAAGGCCGCATTCCGAGTGACTGCTATCCGCAGATCAAGGCGGCGCTGGCCGCCGGTCGCTGGGTCTATTTCAGTGGAATGCCGTGCCAGGTCGCTGCACTGAAAAGCTATCTCAGCCGGGATTATGATACGCTGATCACGCAGGATACCGCCTGCCACAGTGTTCCGTCGCCTCTGGTGTGGGACGAATATAAAGTGGGACTGGAGAAGCAGTATGGCGGCAAGCTGACCGCGTTCTCCTTCCGCAACAAGGCAAATGGCTGGGAGGCGTACCATATTCGCGCCGCGTTTGATAACGGTAGAGAGTTCGCCCAGCCCGCTGCCGAAAGCCCCTATCAGCGCGGTTTTATCAAGGGGCTGTATTCCCGCAGCTCCTGCTTTGTATGCAAGTTCAAAGGGATCGAGCGTTGCAGCGACATCACGCTTGCAGACTATTGGGGCGTCAAGGGGATCCAGTCGGACGCCTACAACCCGCAGGGCACATCCCTCATTTTGCTGCACAGCGAAAAGGGACGAAGCCTTCTGGAAGGCTGCAAGGATCAGCTGCAACTCCAGCCCGCAGCCAAAGACGCGTTTGCCTTTAACCCAGCGGTGCTTACACCCATTCAAAAGCCCGCCCGCTATGATGAATTTTGGGAGGGCTACGGTCAAACGTCCTTTGCCGATTTGGTATCTGCCTGCTGCGAACCGACGAAAGAAGAACTGGCGCAGGAACGCCGGAGCAAGAGCCTTCTGGCCCGCGTCATGCGCCGCCTAAAACGATAACACACGATGCTTCGACAAATCTACGCAATGAACCCATGGACGGTGTGCATTTTGCTGCTGTCCCTGCTCCTTCTCTGGCCCGTGCTCTGCCAGCGGGTCGGAGAGCGGAGACGAGTGCTTCTCAACACCGCGCTCGCCTGCGCGGCTGCGTTCATCATCCTCTACGCCACCATTCTGAATCGCACACCCGGCAACTACGAACTCATCCTCACGCCCTTCGCTGCGCTTTCCGCTGCCCGGCAGCAGCCGGAGCTCTACCGCGCGATGCTGATGAATGTGTTTCTCTTCTTCCCGCTGGGGCTGACGCTCTCGAATGCCCTGCCGCGAAAGTGGCACCGTTGGGGCAGAATCGCCTTCACGACACTCATCGGCTGCATCCTCAGCGCGGGAATTGAGTACGCCCAGTACCGCTGCGCGCTGGGGCTTGCGGAGACGGACGACGTGATCTGCAACACGCTGGGCGCGTTCATCGGCTCTACATCGCTGCTCATCGCTCACGCCATCGAAAAATCCAGAGAAAGGGCTTGGCACACGAACATGACCCTGACCACCACCGAAACACAATTCCTGCATATCGCCAAAGCTGCCATCTCCGGCGGAGATTTGCCCGCCGAAAAGGTGGACTGGCCGACCATTTTCACGCTGGCCAATCAGCAGAAGCTGCTGCCGATCCTTTTTGAGGCCGCCCGCAAAACGCCTGCCGCCGCGGAAAACGCCACGCTGTTCGCCGTAACCAAGCAGCAGGTCATCGGGCAGGTGCTGCACCAGACCATGCGCGCATCGGAGTTTGCCGACCTCTATCGCAAACTGCGCTCGGCGGGATTACACCCCATCGTGGTCAAGGGGCAGCTTTGCAGCCGCCTATATCCGCTGAAGGATCACCGCATCAGTGCGGACGATGACCTCTACATTTCAGACGCAGAGTTCATGGCCTGCCACGAGCAGCTTCTCGCTAACGGCCTGCGCATCGGCACGCCCGCGGACGAGCTGGCAACGGCGGACGAGGTGTCCTACACAAAAGAAGGCAGCCCGCTTTACATCGAGCTGCACCGACGCTTATTCGATTCTTCTGAGGACGCCCACGACGAGCTGAACCACTTCTTTGCCAGCCTCAAACCCGTCGAAACCGACGGCTTTCTCGCCATGCCGCCCCACGAGCATCTGCTGTACCTGCTTCTGCACGCCTACAAGCACTTCGTCCGCAGCGGCATCGGCCTGCGGCAGTTCTGCGACATCGGCCTGTGGGCGTTGGAGTATCACGATGAAATCGACTGGCAGCGTCTGCATGACCAGTGCGCCAGTGTTCACGCGGCGACCTTTGCCGCGGCAGCGTTCCGCATTGCCAGAGACTATCTCGGCATTGACTTTGACCTGCCCATGCCTTGGGATGCTTCCATCGACGTAGAGCCGCTGCTGCACGACACCCTCTGCGGCGGCGTGTACGGCTCCAATGACCTAACGCGCCTCCATTCCTCCACCGTCACGCTGAACGCCGTGAAGGCCAGCCGGACGGGGGAGAAGAGCAGCGTCCTGCGGACGGTGTTCCCCAAGCGCGAGTATCTGGAGCGTCGCTATCCCTATCTAAAAAAGCGCCCGTATCTGCTGCCGGTCGCGTGGGTGCAGCGCATCGCGCACTACGCCAGCGAAAAGCAGGCTGGCACGGACAACAGCGCTTCCGGCTCCATCAAGCTGGGAAAAGAGCGGATCGAGCTGATGAAGCGGTATGGAATTATGGACTGATAAAAAGACATTGCGGGGCGCTGCAGCGCTCCGCAAACAATTCTATCCTTGCAGTTTTGAAAGGAATTTGGACAGGAAACCGCTGTCACACAGCTTGTATTTTTGCACACCTAATGATAAAATAGTTCTAAACGATCCGGATTGCATTTTGCTGCAGCCGGCAAGGAGGGAGTCCTGTGAAAAAGAGCAGCACAGATACCTGCTGCCTGACTTTACCGTTAAAACTGGAAAAGTGGCAGGAGGACCGTCTTGCCAAGCGCTTTGAGATCGCGCGGCAGCTCTATAACACGCTGGTCCATGCAGAGCTGAAACGGCTTGCGCAGGTAAAGCAGACTGCCGAATATCGGGAGAATGAACGGAAAATACGGACATTGGACTGGAATGATCCCGGTGATCAAGCCAAACTGAAAGGCCTATACAAAGAGCGGCGAAAAAGTTTAAAAACGGCCGGGTTTACGGATTATTCCTTTACTACAGATATGGGAAAATATTACAAGCACTTCCGTGACAACATCGGCTCGAGCGTTGCCGTTCATGGGATCGCACCGCAGGTCTGGGCAGCCTTTGATAAGCTCCTGTTCAAAAAGGGCGGCAAGAAGGTACATTACAAAAAGCCCGGTGAGGTAAATTCTGTGCAGGGCTACTCCAGAACGGGAAAAAGCGGCGGCACGGAGATCATGTTCCGCGGGCCCTACATCGAGTGGAAGGGCCTGAAGCTGCCGCTGAAGCTATCGCCGGACAATGCTTACGAGACCGATATGCTGCAGCGCAGAGTAAAGCTTGTCCGATTGGTCCGCCGGCCCGGAAAGCGCAGAGACCGCTGGTATGCCCAGCTCGTTCTGGAGGGGAAGCCTGCGATCAAGGCCGATCCCGTTACCGGAAAAGCGGTTCACCCTATCGGCAGCGGCCCCGTCGGGCTGGACATCGGGCCGCAAACACTGGCGTATTCCGCCGCCGGGGCGGCCGGACTCGTCGAACTGGCAGATCGGGTACAGAACATCGAGCAGGAAAAGCACTGCCTGCAGCGAAAAATGGACCGGAGCAGAAGGGCAACCAACCCGGATAACTATGCCGAGGACGGCACGATCCGGCGCGGTGTCAAGTTAACACATAATAAGTCCAAGCGATATCGGAGGAGCCAACAGGAACTGAAATATCTGCAGCGCCGTCAGGCTGAAATACGAAAGCTCCAGCACATTCAACTGGCGAACCATTTGCTGTCCTTGGGTGATCATTTCTATGTAGAAAAAATGGAATGGTCTTCCCTGACGCACCGGGCAAAGAAGACCGTGATATCTGAAAAGACCGGAAAGCCCCGAAGCAAAAAGCGGTTTGGAAAGTCCATTGCCAACAAGGCACCCGCCATGCTGATCGAAATATTGCGGCAAAAATGCAAGTCTCTCGGGCTGCCGAATGTTGTAGAGATCAACCCGGCAGACATCAAAGCAAGCCAATATAATCATTTGACCGGTGAATATGTTAAAAAGTCTCTTTCCCGGCGTTGGAACGAAATGCAGGACGGTGAGCATCTCCAACGTGATCTCTATTCCGCCTTCCTGCTGCAGCATTATGACTCTATGTCAAAAGCTCTTGATCTCGATTCCCTTGCGCGGGACTATCCCGCCTTTGTGCAGTACCATCATCGGGAAATCGAGCGCCTGCACGCTCTCCCCAAAACGCCCGCCAGTATGGGCATCCGCAGAAGCATTGCCTGACGCGAAGGTCAGGCATACATAAAATGCCGGTGCCGTTCGCACCGGAGAAAACCGGTCGATTGTCCGTCCGGGGCTACCGTTAATGGCAGCAGAGGCTGCTTTGGTAGCAGAAGAGCTCGGGAAAATAGTCAGTGCGCAGCAGATCTTCGTGCTGCGAAAAGCTATCTACCGACTCACAGCGCATTCCACAAATCCGCACGCGGTGCTTTGTGCACATTTGCCGTTGCGATCTGCACGCGGTGCGCTGAGACAAAGCCATTGATCCTTGTCCCATTTGACGCGCTTGTGGTTGCGATCTGCACGCGGTGCGCTGAGACAAAGCTGCCCCTGTTTTTTGACCATCACCGGCACCTGAGTTGCGATCTGCACGCGGTGCGCTGAGACAAAGTGCTTTCCATGGTCATGTGGTACATCATCGACCGGTTGCGATCTGCACGCGGTGCGCTGAGACAAAGATTCCGCTTCCTCCTCTCTGGACAAGCTGAACCCCGATCTGCGTTCTGCCGAAGAAGTGGACGGCAAGCGCCGCATCCGGGAATTCTATGCCATGCCGTCGGAGGACGCTTACGCGATCCTCGAGGCGATCGCGGAGATCAACGGCTTCCACCGCCGTCTGAAAAAATGGAAGGTGACGACAACAGCGCAGAGGACGAGGCGCTGGCCCGGCAGATCGAGGAGCAGCACCGGGAACGGGTCTCCCCGTTCGCATTTTCCAAATGCGGCATTTCCGAGGGAGCGGAGCTGGAATTCTGCTGCCGCGGGAATGAACAACCGGCGAGCGCTGCACCGTCGCCGACGACAAGCATGTGCGCTTTCAGGACGAAATATGGTCCCTGACCGCACTGGCGAAGCATCTGCTGGGGACCCGGAATTCGGTCGCCGGGCCTCAGTATTTCAAATACAACGGCGCGTGGCTGAACGCCATCCGCAGGCGGCTGGAGAACCGGGAGTAAAGCCGCATCAGACATTCTGTCATCCCTGCAAACGTCAAATTATTCTACGCAAGAGGTCCCCCATGCTGCCCGTAAACGAATCCGACTGGAAGCTGTTCCGCAAAAGGCTGCCGGAGTGGCAGGAGCGCTGCATGGAGCAGCTGGCCGAATCCTACGCGGCCCTGCTGGTCGGGCTCGGCAAGGCATCCGACAAGTTCTGGGAGCTGGAGAAGAGGCTTCGCAAGGACCAGAAGCGCGTCGGTGTCGTGGCCGATGTCAGCCGCTCCGAAATGTACTATAACCTGCTCTATCTGCTGGATGACAAGACCATCACGCTCGAGGACCTCGCAGGCTTCAGCCCCGACCTGCGGGAGCGGCTGGCCATGATTGCACGAGATCACTTTGTGTGAAGGCGTTTCCTTCCTAACACGCCTGCCGCATATAGACCCAATGCTCGAAGTAGAAGCTAAAAACTGTCCTTTAAATTACGGCGGGAAAACTGTGTAGGCTGTTGCGCATATTCGACTCGTCAGTCAGGCAGCGGAACGCATTATTACTCGTAACGTAGATTACTTTTGTAGAAAGACATAGCTGGCGCTCTGGATGAGCAGTCTGTTGCACAAAAGGCCGAACTGTGTAAGGCTTTAGAACAGCTCCTATGAAGCAATCAATAGAAAACCCATTTATGCAGGGGTGAACAGGGCCATGAAAAAATCATATATAAAGTGGTTCATAATCGGATTGTGCGCAATAATCGTCTTTGTCGTTGGCGTTCCCATCATTATCAATGAGTCCTATAAGGCCAACAGCGGGTATGTAACTTTGTGGACTGCTGCCGATGTGCTTTCTTATTATGGCGCAATTATCGCTTCCCTTGGTGCCGCAATCGGTGTATTTGCTTCTCTAAGGTACTCACACAAACAATATCGCGAGGACAAACGAAGAGATGTACTGCCATACTTCGCGATCAATATTCTCGGCAACAATCGGATAGATTCCTTTCTTTCAGCCCTATTTAGTGATGATGGCAAGCTTGAAGAAGGACAGGAAAATCGGACAAGGGACGATCTGACTTACAGAGAATTCATATTCAATGAGTGCTTTTTCGTTTTTGAAAATGGGACAATAAAATACACCAGAAAGCTCTCAGAAGAACAAGAAGATGCACGCAAAATGGGTATAACAATTCGTGGTAACGATGGAACCGAAATATGGAAAAACAATATAATATACATACCTATTAAGGCTGTAAATGTTGGAAATGGCTGCGCAATTAATACAACAATTACCATTCAAGCGATTGGTAACAAGAATATCACTGTAACCTCCATCCCAATTTCGATACCTGTTAAAGAAGAAATGTATGCAGGGTTGCTGTTTTACGATGATGAGAAACTTCTTGGAGAATATTCCTATATTATGCGATATTATGACATACATGGTAACCAGTATGAACACCAAAAGCCTATAAAAATGGAGCGCCGTGGTAAAGCATATCATGTTCAAGTCTCAGAGAATACATCCCACGCGCTAATCGCAAGGGAAAACACACCACAAATGCTTGACTGATTTCACTCTTTCCCCAGCGTAGGATTGCATCCAGACTTTATCTAGAAGCTAAATACCGATTTTAGCAAAATCTTCCACAAGATATTCATAAAATCGCAAAACCGG
>OLSP01000764.1_pt1 | contig 32004 bp, 30 predicted proteins | sample 1672941 | NCBI WGS metagenome assembly OLSP01 (sample SAMEA3136739, study PRJEB25190) | human gut metagenome | reverse complement strand
GACTATGCCAAAATACGTCTTTTAATGCGTCCTTTGACGTACTCAAATGCCTCAATCCCGCATAAACACTGGGTTTATTTATCCAAGCTCTTCATTGTCGGGAAGAGCAGAACATCGCGGATGGCAGGGCTGTTGGTCATCATCATCACCATACGATCAATTCCAAAACCAATTCCTCCTGTTGGCGGCATACCAATGCTCAACGCATTCAGGAAATCTTCATCGGTATGGTTTGCCTCATCATCTCCTGCTTCAAAGGCTTTTTCCTGCGCCTCAAAACGAGCCCGCTGGTCGATCGGGTCATTCAGCTCAGAATATGCATTGGCCATTTCCCATCCATTCATGAAGAACTCAAAACGCTCTACATAATTCGGATCTTCCGGCTTTTTCTTAGTAAGAGGAGAAATCTCGATTGGATGATCCATAACAAAGGTAGGCTGGATCAGATGTTCCTCTACATATTCTTCAAAGAACAGATTCAGGATGTCGCCCTTCTCATGACGCTCCTCAAATTCAATGCCATGCTCTTTAGCAAGCGCTTTTGCTGCCTCTGTATCTGCCACTTCATTGAAATCGATATTCGCATATTTTTTAACAGCATCTACCATGGTAATACGTTCAAAAGGCTTGGACAGATCCATCGTATGCTCTCCGTACTGAAGAACTTCAGAACCTGTTACCTCTTTGGCAACATAACGGTACAGATTCTCTGTCAGATCCATCATGCCATGATAATCTGTAAATGCCTGGTACAACTCCATCAGAGTAAATTCCGGATTGTGACGAGTATCCAGACCTTCGTTACGGAACACACGGCCGATCTCGTATACCTTTTCCATACCGCCTACGATCAGTCTCTTCAAATACAATTCCAATGAAATACGAAGTTTCAAATCCTCATCCAATGCATTGAAATGAGTCTCGAATGGTCTGGCCGCAGCTCCTCCGGCATTCTGTACTAACATCGGAGTCTCTACTTCCATAAATCCCTGGTCATCCAGATAGTTACGGATGCTGCGAAGAACTTTAGATCTCTTGATAAAAGTGTCTTTTACTTCCGGATTCATGATCAGATCCACATAACGCTGACGGTAACGCATATCGGTGTCTGTCAGACCATGGAACTTCTCCGGCAGAATCTGAAGGCTCTTGCTCAGAAGAACTACCTTTTCTGCATGAATTGAAATCTCGCCGGTCTTGGTTTTGAAAACCTGTCCGGTAATGGCCATGATGTCACCAACATCATACTTTTTAAAATCTTTGTAATCATCCTCGCCAATATTATCTCGGGCAACATAAGCCTGAATATCTCCCTGCAGATCTCTGAGATTGCAAAAAGATGCTTTACCCATAACACGCTTAAACATCATTCGTCCTGCTACTGTTACAGTTTTGCCTTCCATCTCCTCGAAACGATCTTTGATCTCAAGGGAATGATGTGTCACATCACATTTGGTGATCACAAATGGATCCTTACCTGCTTCCTGCAGTGCCGCCAATTTTTCGCGACGCACTTTTAACAACTGATTTAAATCTTCTGCCACTGGTCTAACTCCTCACTTTTTTCTTAATTGTTCTTATGGAAATCAATGATCTGATACTTAATCATACCTGCCGGTGTCTCAACCTCTACTGTCTCGCCGGCCTGGCCACCGATCAAAGCTTTTCCAACCGGTGATTCATTGGAAATCTTGCCCTGAAGACTGTCTGCCTCGGTTGAACCTACAATCTTGTATTCCATCTCTTCGTCAAATTCCAGATCCTTGATGCGTACTGTGCATCCTACATTGATCACACCGCTGTCTGCATCATCATCTACTACTTCTGCATTTTTCAGAATTTTGTCGATCTCTTCAATACGAAGTTCAATATCCCGCTGCTCCTCTTTGGCAGCATCGTACTCTGCGTTCTCGGACAAGTCTCCCTGTTCTCTGGCTTCCTTGATCTTCTGAGCCACTTCTCTACGACGGTTTACTTTCAGATCCTGCAGTTCATCCTCTAAGGCTTTCAAGCCTTCATAGGTCATAATATTCTTTTTATTTTCAGCCATGACTTCACTACCTCCTAGGTTTTTAACATCTTAACATTATATCGTACCTATGGGTTCTTGTCAATTATTCTCCCTCCGTATCTTCCTTGTCATCCGAACCACCCGGCTCTGTATCACCGCCTGTTGGATCTTCTGTGCTTCCGTCTTTCAAAAGCATCTTCTGGGAAATCGAATCTGTATCGTCATCATCTTGTCGGATCACAATCTTCTGATATTTCTTCGGAACATTCTTATAAACATTATTTTTCCACAAATTTTTCCACTGCACATCCGTAATGGCGCATACAGTCGCCGGATATCCAGCCGTCACAGCCCCCTCGACATTTGGCTGGGTAGCGAGAGAAACACGGATCGGATAATATTTTAAAGTATCAAATGTGTTTGACTTAACCACCGGATTCACAACACCTCGCAGTAAAAGTGCTACATATTTGGTCTTGGTTCCATCATCCTGCTCTGCCTCATCATCTAATGTCTGGATGCCCTTGATGGTGTTATTTTCAATCACACAGTTTTTCCAGTTCAAGGCACGGATTGCCGCATTAAATGTTCCTTCGATCTTGTTATTTTTAATCTGGATATTGTCGTGATACAACTGTGTATTGCCATCGGCGATATAGGTGTGGCTTCCTACTGCCGTTCCTATATTTTTGAATGTATTGTTGGTGATATACACATCCTTGCAGACTGTTTTATCATGAGTGGACCAATCATAGTTAAATCCTGCTGTATTCTCGTCGGTTCCGTCTATATTGATACACTCTTTATAACTCTTTTGCAAATATGGTTTGAATCCCTCAAATGTACAATTTTTAACGGTTACATTCCTGGATGAGTTCAACTCGATATAGTGAAAACCATATAAGTTTTTAAATGTAATGCCGGACACTTCAACATTCTGGTTATGTCCGATGATCACACACATGGCACGCAAAATGTCTTTACAGTCCATGATAACAGTTCCGCTTCCCAGGATCTTTACATTCTGGGATCCGTTGTAGCCGCTGACAGTCTTAACCGTACCATCTTTTGATGGCGGCACAAGCACAAACAATGCCTTGGCATAGCTGACATCATAGGCAGTAGATCCGGACTTTTCAAATGTTACACCATCTCTCATATTTATAGTTACATTTGACGGAATACAAATATTATTGGTTATCGGGTAAGTTCCCCTTTCTACAGTGATCGTACCACCGCCTGTCAACTCCAACTGTTCCATATAAGAACGGAATACATAATAATATCTTTTCTTGGGAAAATCTTCATAATCCGTATATTTGTCATGGAATGGTGCGGTAGCCGTATTGATCGTAAAGTTTTTCTGCGTTTTATCCTCAAAATACATCAAACGAGTGCTTTCGTTCAGAATGTAATAATAAGAAATATTAGCTACTGTGTTAGTCTTGAGGCTGGCCACATTGGCATCACTGATAATAGATGAAAATCTTGCGAAAGCAGCACCCTTGCCATAATTAATACTCTTGTCAAAGCGTACTGTGTACTGACATCCAGACAAAGTGTTGGAAGCGATAACAGGCTCCTGCACACCCAGACCATACACATAAGTATCTGCTTTGCCTGCGCCTGTCTGTGTCATACTGTTGCCTGTAATGACCGGCCTGCTCCACCCATGGGCATAAACAGCAAACTGTGTTGTGTTGATAAAGCGGTTGTTCCGGATACTGATACCGTTCTGATAATACAGACGGCCGCCGCTGACTGTATTGGCAAAAGAACCAATCGCAATATCACTGCCGCTAAACTGGTTATTGGTAATGTTTACCGTCGTATTTACCGTGTTATCCAGTTTGCTCCATTTTCCTCCAAAGGCTTCCGTGGTTTTATTGATATTTTCCAGACGGACCGCCATCTTCTTGCTATAAGATGCCCCTGAAACACCTTTGGCAAATACACATTTGTCTACCGTTACATTGTTAGATCCCTCTGCCCATATATAACTGCCGGCATTGCGGTTTTTAAAACGCACATTACGGATGGTGATCTTCTTTCCATGAGCCACATAGACACCGGTGGCACCGGAAACCTTGCCAAGATCTATGGTAGCCGTTCCTGCTCCTATGATAGATGAATTTTTTGTTCCGTTATATTTGGCAACTTTTCTGTTTTTTTTGGAATTTGCCGTAGAGACAAACTGAAACAGGTATTTGGTGCTTTTTACCTTCTTTGTACCGGTAGCTGTTGTCTTTACAACTTTAGCACCGCTGTTTAACTGAATTTTTACCTTAGATGGAACATACAATGTCCTTGGGATTTTGTAGGTTCCTTTCTTCAATTTTAAAGTACCGCCTTTTTTAGAAAGTTTGTCCAGATAATACTGTATGGTGTAATACTGTCTGGTCTTGGCCGTATACTTTTTACTTTTTTTGAGTTTCTTGATTGTTTTTTTGTTTGGTTTGGACGAAGTTTTTATCGTATATGTCTTGGCATAGCACATGGTTTTTGTTCCCACGGCTGCAGCCATAATAAATACAAATAAACTAATCCATCTGATCCATTTTCTTTTTTTGTTCACTTTGTAACATCCTCCCTTTTATTTGTTTCCATCATATCATATAAACAATTTTTGTCAAAGTTGTAACAATTCTCTTGACTTTTTTTATTCATCACTGATTAGTCAGAGATGCTTATGTGGAATTTTTTCACATCATAAAAAAGCCCGGATTTTCCCCGGGGGGGCTCAAAAGCCCACCGGCGAAAACTCCGGTCTTATTTTTAATTTCTGGAGAACTCGCTTAACTGCAATCCCTCATTTCGATCCAATGCCGTCTGAATACTCCATGGATGAGTAAATAAAAGCAATGGGCGATCTCTGAGATCCTTTACCTTCTTCGTATCTGAAGTAACAGACAAGGATGTCACATCTATATCATCGTTCTCGATCCAGCGAACATGCTCATACGGAAGCTGTTCCATACGAATCTCTACATTGTATTCACTCTCCAGGCGGTACTGCAGCACCTCAAATTGCAGCACGCCAACCACTCCTACGATAATTTCTTCCATTCCCGTGTTAAATTCCTGGAAGATCTGGATTGCTCCCTCCTGGGCGATCTGGCTGATTCCCTTCATAAACTGCTTACGCTTCATCGTATCTACCTGGCGTACTCTGGCAAAATGCTCCGGAGCAAAAGTTGGGATCCCTTCAAATTTTACCGGTGTCTTTCCTTTATACAGCGTATCTCCAATAGAGAAAATACCCGGGTCAAAAACACCGATAATATCTCCGGCATAGGCCTCCTCCACATGCTTTCTCTCCTGGGCCATCATCTGCTGCGGCTGGGAAAGACGGATCTTCTTCCCACCCTGCACATGCATTACTTCCATACCAGCTTCAAACTTGCCGGAACAGATTCGCATAAATGCAATACGGTCTCTGTGCGCCTTATTCATATTCGCCTGGATTTTAAATACGAAAGCTGAAAATTCATCTGAGAACGGATCCACTTCTTCCCCTCCGGAAGTTCTAGGCAGAGGTGAAGTTGTCATATCCAGGAAGTGCTGTAAAAAAGTCTCCACGCCAAAGTTAGTCAGCGCCGATCCAAAAAACACCGGCGAAAGCTGTCCCTGGCGTACTTTTTCCAGATCAAACTCATCACTGGCACCGTCTAACAACTCAATCTCATCTACCAGAATATCATGATACTCTTTTGTGATCAGATCATCCAGTCCCGCATCTCCCAGTTTCGCCTCCACCGTCTCCACTTTATGTCCGTTGTCACCGGCGATAAACCGGGTAATGGTCTTTGTATTTCGGTCATACACACCTTTAAAGTTCTTACCGGAACCAATCGGCCAGTTAATAGGGCAAGTGCGGATCCCCAGCACATTTTCAATCTGATCCATCAGTTCAAATGGATCCATAGCCTCGCGGTCCATCTTATTTATAAAAGTAAAAATAGGAATACCACGCATAACACATACTTTAAACAACTTGATAGTCTGGGCCTCTACACCCTTAGAACCATCGATAACCATAACAGCAGAGTCCGCCGCCATCAGTGTACGATATGTGTCCTCCGAGAAATCCTGATGTCCCGGTGTATCCAGGATATTAATGCAAAAACCATCATAATTAAACTGAAGTACCGAGGAGGTAACAGAAATACCACGCTCTTTTTCAATTTCCATCCAGTCTGACACAGCATGTTTGGCCGCCTTGCGTCCTTTTACCGATCCCGCCAGATTGATAGCTCCTCCATATAAAAGGAATTTCTCCGTCAGAGTTGTCTTACCGGCATCCGGGTGGGAAATAATCGCAAAAGTTCGTCTTTTTTCTACTTCGTTTTTCAATGTGTCTGCCATGTTATTCTCCATTCTTTTCTACAAAAAACTGCTTGTTACATAACAAAAGCCCTGATAAAAATCAGGGCTTCTAAGAAGCTGGGCTACAAGGATTCGAACCTTGAAATGCTGGAGTCAGAGTCCAGTGCCTTACCATTTGGCGATAGCCCAATCACAACTACAAGCGATATTATACCGCAGCATTTTCAAAAATGCAAGTACTTTTTTAATTTTTTTTGAAATATTTTTTCGTACCTAGTTTTTCACCCGTACCGCCGTGCTTTTCTGTACTTTGTAATCGTACACCTGATCTTGCTTCGGGAACTTCATCCCCAGTTTCTTCGCCTTGGAAAATATAGTATCATAGTCCAGAGCCGCATCGCTGGCTTCCCTTTTCATCTCTTCTGTCTTCTCTTTCAAGACCGTCACCTGATCTTGCAGTCTCTGCACACTGTCACCCAATATAACCTGCTGGTTGTTCAGACGCACCACATAAAAACATGCCACCGTAAGCATAGCCGCCATGATCACTGTCACCAGTCCCCTCTTCACCATCCGGCCTTTCTGTTTCCTTTTTTTCACATCTACTACACAGATCCGCTTCCCTTTATTCACGATCTGCACCGCTGTATTCCCAATCATATATTCCGTCGTTGATTTCATAGCTATTATTCCTGTTCTTCTTTCTTTTTTGTATTTATCTCTGTAGCATCTACGATCAGCATGGTAATGGCACCTGACCGGCTGGTGTAATGCTGCCTTGCGTAAGAATCTACCCGTTCTATCACATCATCATCCAGGGTTATATTTATCCTTTTTTTCATCGCTCCCTCTCTTTCCCGTTCAAAAAAACAACTTTTACCCACTTTATACACACGATATAAGTTTATTATACATTTTTCATGTGTATAATGCAAGAAAAAATACTCTTTTCCCAGGGAAAAGAGTGTGCTATAATGATTGATAGTGATAATCAAAGGAAGTGACGAAATGGAAACAAACCAGAAATACAATTATACCTGTCCGATCTGCGGCTATACATTCGAATCAGATAAAGCAGAAATGGAAGACCGTACTTGCGAAAAATGCCAGAAAGGCACTTATACTATCCGTTCTTTTGCCAGCATACGCAAGGTATTTAAGAATCCACAAAAATCATAATTTTTTTCTTGACAGTGCAGACACAATGTGATATTATCTTACTTGTGTCTGACACATGACATGCGCGAGTGGCTCAGTTGGTAGAGCACAACCTTGCCAAGGTTGGGGCCGCGGGTTCGAGTCCCGTCTCGCGCTTATTTTTTTAACTAGGAAGTACCGAAAAATGGTGCTTCCTAGTTTTTTTGCTGTCTAAAAGCCTGTATACACTTGTAGACACACGCTGCATCAAAACACAACAAAAAAAGCGATGAATCCTGTAAATCCATCGCTCTCTTTGGAAACTATAAAAATATATGCAGGAAAAGGGACTTGAACCCTCATGGTATTGCTACCACACGGACCTGAACCGTGCGCGTCTGCCAATTCCGCCATTCCTGCAGCACGCTTAATAATATACCACCACATATGTCATATGTCAACACTTTTTTCCAATTTCACAAAAAAAATTTTATTTCGCCCCAAACCTGCAAAACTATGCTATACTAACATGAGGAGAAACTGTTATGTGCGAAGTGCATAATTGATGATCAGTTTCGACGACCTGCCGCCTGGCGCAGGCGAGGGGCGTTCATTACATAACATATCACAAGAGGAGGTTGTACTTATGATCATGAATGTTGGAATGTTGATCTTCGGCATCTTTGATTCCGTCGTGGCATTTTTTCTTGTTTACAATATGATAAAGGCAAAACTGGGCGGTGATACAAAAAAATTGGCCCGGATTGTTTCAGCCATTGTGGCCACCATTACTGCATCGGTTTATTTTGCTGTTATTGTGTGGTTTAATACGAACCTGTATACGGTATCCTTTGAAGCTAAAATGGTTGTGTATCTGGCCCCTATCGTTTTAGCTGTCCTTATGGGCGTTTTGGTATGGCTTTTACAGCCGCCTAAAAAAACAGAAGCTCCTGCTCCCGACTCTACTGAGCCTGAGGCAGAAACTTCTACTTCTAAATAATCAGTACTTCATATTGTATGCACCTGGCAGGTGGCTTCTATCAAAGATAGCCATCTGCTTTTAAGTGTTTCTTTTTTATATTCTTCATGTTGCAGGCAACAATGATTCCAACCACTTTACTCTTGCTGTTCAAGAAAAAGCGGATCTTGTACTTGCTGTAACTTACTTCTGTATATTTCTTAGCCTTGTTTTTCTTAACCAGTTTCATATTGGAAAAAGCATCTTTTTTGCTGCACTTTTTCACTACGATCTGATCTCCGTATTTCTTCTTGATGGTGGAAAGTTTAGATCCAGTTTTAATACCACGGTTTGTATAGCGCCTTTTACCTGTACCATTCTTAAACTGGAATGTGTAGTAAAAACCACCTTTTCCCGCATATCCTTTCTTCTGGCACAGATAGATAAAGTTGATCTTGCGGACCGTCACTTTTCGTTTGCCACGGACATAACGGGCTTCTGTGATACCAAACCGGTCAAAATCTTTTTTGCTCATCTTGGCTACAACGGATACCTTACAGGTAAGTTTTATGCCGTCCACACTGGCCTGTACTTCCGTGCTTCCTTTTTTGATTCCCTTTACAACACCTTTATCCGAAACCGTAGCAACGCTTTCATCACTGCTGGTCCAGGTAACGGTGGATGTAGTTCCTGTCACTTTCAGGGTAATCTTCTTTCCGGCCATAAGGTTCATGGTTTTCTTGCTTAACTTGATCTTGCTTGTATCCACAACCGGTGTTGGCTCCGGTGATACAACGGGCTCCAGTGTAGTAACGGCGGAGCCGGTCGTAACGATAGCAGACCCGGTTGCTGCCGTCGCTGCACTGGCTCCTGTCCCCTCGATCTCTGTAAGCCCTAACAACATGGCTGCACTAAGTGCAACACAAACTACTGCCTTGCTTTTGCTAAACATAGATATTTCTCCTTTCATTTTTCCATTTTTACTTCAAACTACATAATATACCACCTGTAGAGATTTGTCCAGCACAAGCCTTATGCAAGTTCTACCGCCCCTGTATAGAGTTGATAGTAGCGGCCCTTTTTCTCAAGGAGTTCATCATGAGTTCCCCTTTCAATGATCTGGCCTTGTTCCAGTACCATAATGCAGTCCGCATTACGCACAGTAGACAGGCGGTGGGCGATAACAAAAGTGGTTCTGTCTTTCATTAACTGTTCCATACCCCGGTCAATGTGCAGTTCTGTACGGGTATCTACCGAACTGGTAGCCTCATCCAGAACAAGGATCGGCGCCTTGGAAACAGCAGCTCTGGCAATATTTAATAACTGTCTCTGACCCTGGCTTAAGTTGGTTCCATCCCCTTCCAGCACTGTATCATACCCATCTTCCAGTCTCATGATAAAGGAATGGGCACTGGCTGTTTTGGCAGCCTGGATCACTTCCTCATCCGTCGCATCCGGTCTTCCATATCGAATATTTTCCATGACGGTTCCGCTGAACAAATGAGTGTCCTGCAGTACCATAGCTATATGGGAGCGAAGACTGCTTCTTTTGTATTCCTTAATATCTCTTCCGTCGATGACGATCGATCCCTCCTGAATGTCGTAAAAACGGTTCAAAAGGTTTGTAATGGTGGTCTTTCCGGCTCCGGTAGAACCAACAAAGGCAACCTTCTGTCCGGCGTGGGCGTACAGATTGATATCTTTTAAGATGGTTTTATCCGGATTATATCCAAATGTAACATGCTCCATCGTTACCTCACCCTTCACATCATCCATCTCTACGGCATCCGGCATATCTGCTTCTTCTGCCGGTGCATCCATCACAGTAAATACACGCTCTGCTCCGGCCAATGCTGAAAAGATCGTGTTTACCTGCATGGAGATTTCATTGATCGGGCGGCTGAACTGTCTGGAATAGTTTACAAATACCGTCAGATTACCAATGGTCAGCTTGCCAAGGACTACAAAAATAGCACCTACCGTGGCAGTCAGTCCATAACACACCTGACCGATATTTCCCATTACCGGCCCCATCACTCCACCAAAGAACTGGGCTTTGATCTGTTTACCTCTCAGATCATCATTTAACTCTGTAAAATTCTCAACGGCATCTTTTTCATGACAGAACACCTTTACAACCTTCTGTCCGGTTACAATCTCTTCGATATAGCCGTTCAGATCTCCCAATGCACTCTGCTGGGCTCTGTAATAACGGGAACTGCGCATGGCAATGCTGCCAGCTGCTTTGATCATTACCGGCACCATAATCACGGTAATAAGTGCCAGCCATACATTCATGTACAGCATGATCGCCAATGTACCGATCACACTGATGGTTCCGGAGATCAACTGGATCACCGTATTGTTCAACAGTTCACCGATCATATCTACATCATTGGTAAAACGGCTCATGATGTCACCGGTGCTGTTGGTATCAAAATAACGGACAGGCATTTCCTGCAAATGATCAAACAAATCCTTACGGATCCGGATCAACGCCCTTTGGGATACTCCGATCATAATTCTCTGCTGGGCATAGTTTGCTACTACGCCAACACCATATACCACAAGCATGATCAGTACGCCCCGCAGCAGCCGCAAAGTACCGGCAGCAATAAGATCTGCTCTTTCACCGGCGGCTGCTTTCATTACCTGGTTTGCACAGTTTGTAAGATCATCTACGATGGGCGACAGCAGGTAAGAGCCTGCCAGAGTCGCGCCACTAAAGACAATGACACATACAAGTGCCGCAATCACAAACCCCTTGTCTCTTCCCAGGTATCCTAATAACCGTTTAATGGTAGCACTGGTTTCCTTTGGTTTTCCGCCTCCCGGCATGCCCCCCGGTCCTCCTGGTCCTCTTCCTGGTCTTGGGCTCATTGTGCCACCTCCTTTTTACTCATCTGTGAATAATAAATTTCCTGATAAGCTTCACATGTGTTTAACAATTCCTCATGAGTTCCCTGTCCTACAATACGGCCTTCATCCATCACAAGGATCCGGTCTGCTGTTTCCACAGAAGAAATTCTCTGGGCAATGATCAGCTTTGTCGTATCTTTCAATGTAGTAGAAAAACTCTGGCGGATCTTTGCTTCCGTAGCAGTATCTACTGCACTGGTACTGTCATCCAGGATCAAAATCTTTGGTTTCTTTAACAAGGCTCTGGCGATACAAAGTCTCTGCTTTTGTCCACCTGACACATTGACACCGCCCTGTCCCAGTTCCATATTGTATCCTTCATTAAAATCTCTTACAAAAAGATCTGCCTGAGCCGCCTCGGCTGCCTGGCGCACTTCTTCGTCACTGGCATGTTCATCTCCCCAGCGGAGGTTATCCATAATGGTGCCGGAAAACAAAGTGTTTTTCTGCAATACCATGGCCACGCCGTTTCGCAGATGTTCCAGTGAATACTCTTTTACATTGACACCATCTACCAGCACTTCTCCCTCGTCACAGTCATACAATCTCGGTATCAGCTGTACCAGAGAACTCTTACCGGATCCGGTGGATCCTATGATTCCGATCACTTCTCCCGGATGGGCCACAAAATTAATGTCCTGAAGCACATTGTTTTTATGTTTCTTGTAGTAGCGGAAACCAACATGACGGAATTCGATTTCACCTTTTTCCACTTTTTTATCTGTCATAGATGCTTCTTCATCATTCAGATCCACTTTCGTATCCAGCACTTCCAGAATACGGCGGGAAGATGCCATCGCACGGGATCCCTGGATAAAGATCATGGAAACCATCATGAGGGACATAAGGATCTGAGTCACATACGTAGTAAACGCGGTCAGATCTCCTACCGCCATACTGCCCACAATGATCTGACGGCCGCCAAACCATACAACAGCCATAACCGTAATGTTCATAGCCAGTGTCATGATCGGGATGGTCATAATCACTACTTTCATAGCCCGCAGAGTGTTATCTTTCAGATCTTCGTTGGCTGTGTCAAATGTCTTTTTCTCAAAATCGTCCCTTACAAAGGATTTTACAACTCGCTGGTTAGTAATGTTCTCCTGAATACGGGAGTTAAGGGAGTCGATCTTTGTCTGCATGATATTAAATCTTGGCAGTGCCACCCGCATGATAAGAACGATGGCTATGATCAAAAGAGGAATGACCACGCAGAAAACGATGGCCAGACGCCAGTTCATAACAAATGCCATGATCAGTCCGCCAATAAGCATTCCCGGTGCTCTCAGCAGCATACGAAGTCCTATGGAAATTACATTCTGCATATTGGTAATATCATTGGTCAGCCTGGTTACAAGAGAACCGGTTGAAAATTTCTCAATATTAGCAAATGAAAATTCCTGTACTTTTTTAAATACATCTCTACGCAGATCTGCCGCAAAATTTACCGATGCCTTTACTGCGAAATAAGCCCCCAGCACTCCACCAGCCATCATAAAGACCGCTGTCAGGATCATGGCGCCGCCGATCAGGGTGATAAACCCGATTCCCCGGGATTCATATCCTCCTTGTCCACAGCCATAGTTTATAATGATCGACATAAGTTTGGGTAAGATCACTTCTCCCAGGACTTCCACGATCATAAAGATCGGTCCCAGAATAAATGCCGACAAATATGGCTTCACATATTTCTTATACTTATCCATCTTTTCTCTTTTTCCTTTCTGCCTGTTTGTTTGAAAGTCGTTCCATATTATGGTAGATCCGTTTCAGAAAATCTACGAACTGTTTCTTTTCCTGTTCAGAGAAGCCCTGATACATCTCAGAATCCACCAGATTGAAATATTCTCTGCTGTCCTCCACCAGTTTCTGGCCCTTTTCAGTGAGAAGGACATCTTTAACCCGGTTGTCGCCCTCCTTGGATGTACGGACAATGTATTGTTCTTTTTCCAGATTTTTCAGCGCAACTGCTATGGTGGCCGGTGAGACTTCCAGTTCTTTGGCAATCTCTACCTGGGAATAAGACCGTTTGCAGGACAAAGTCATCAAAAGCCTGTGCTGTGCCCGGTGAATCCTCATCCCTTCCAGATTGCTCTCTACCATACGGCGGTGCAGCTGGTTAGTAACAATAAAATAATGGGTTATTTCTCTCTCGTCCATAGGTCCTCCTTTCTTTTTTAATAATTAGTATGCTAATCATTAGCGTGTTAATTATTATATCCTTTTGATGTCTTTTGTCAATAAATAATGCACAATTTAACAAAGAATTCATATTCTGAGAATAAGGAATTAATCTGTAATTTGAATGGAGGGTTATGAATTTATGGACAACGGCTCCCTCAATGTTTATGTTGTAGATGATAATACCGGCATCCCTCTGACGGATGCCACGGTGCGGATCGCCACCGACGACGCAGAAAATACTACATTAGTAGAATCCCCTACTGACAGCCTGGGCCGTCTCTCAGAAGTGGAACTGCCGGCACCACCTTTGGAATACAGTATGGAACCCGGTGACAACAAACCTTACTCGGAATACTCGATTTTTGTGTCTGCTCCCGGATACGAGGAGGTAGAGGTAAACGGCGCCGAAATTTTTTCGGGAGAAACCGCCATTCAGCAGATCTCCCTGCTGCCGGTTTCTCCTTCCGAACCATCCGGCGCAGAACTTTTTGTTATCCCGGATCACACTTTGTGGGGTGATTATCCGCCGAAAATACCGGAAAGCGAAATAAAAACCACCAGTGACGGCGGCGAGATCGTCCTCAGCCGTATCGTTATCCCTGAATATGTAGTAGTTCACGACGGACCACCCAGGGATTCCCGTGCCAAAGATTACTATGTAAAATACAAAGATTATATAAAAAATGTTGCCAGCAGCGAGATCTATTCCACCTGGCCCAGAGCAACCATTGAGGCCAATGTGCTGGCGATCCAGTCTTTTACCCTGAACCGTGTGTACACGGAGTGGTACCGCAACAAAGGTTATGATTTTACCATTACTACTTCCACTGCCTATGACCACAAGTGGATCCCCAACCGGAACATTTTTGACAGCATCTCCCAGGTAGTGGATGAGATCTTCCATCAATACCTTGCCCGCCCTTCGGTGGAACAGCCCATCCTGACCCAGTACTGCGACGGAAAACATGTCAGCTGTCCACAGTGGCTTTCACAATGGGGTTCCAAGGCTTTGGGCGATCAGGGTTATTCCGCCATTGAAATTTTGAAAAATTATTATGGAGACTCTATCTATATTGATGAAACCACAGAGATTTCCGGTATTCCATCCTCCTATCCGGGATCTCCTTTGAAAATAGGATCTTCCGGGGAAAAAGTGCGGCAAATGCAGCGTCAGCTGAATGTCATCGCCGGTGCTTATCCTCTGATCCCGAAAATTGCGGAAGACGGTGTCTTTGGTCCTGATACAGAAGAAGCCGTCAAGGTCTTCCAGCGAATCTTCGGCCTGACCCAGGACGGCATTGTAGGTTTCAAAACATGGTATAAAATTTCTGAGATTTATGTAGGTGTCAGCCGGATTGCTGAACTGGTGTAATCTTTTCTTTTGTCCGGGAGGAAGTTCCTCCCGGAACACTTTGCTAAAAAACAGTCAGATACCGGTCCATAAGTTCCTGCAGTTTTTCCTTGCCAAATGGCTTGGAAAGGCAGTCATTCATGCCTGTCAGACTTATGGTTTCCGGGCTTTTGCTCAGATCATCTGTAGACATAGCTATAATGGGAATGGTCTTGGCATCCATCCGGTCCAGGCTTCGGATCTGATAGGCAGCCTCATATCCATTCATAATCGGCATATGAATTTCCATGAAGATAAGATCATAATAATTTCCTGTCTGTGTTTTTACTTTGTCCAGAGCATCCTGTCCATTTACTGCTGTTTCTGTCGTAATGCCCATCTTTTCCATCATATTCTTTAACATTTCTCTGGTCAGAACATTATCATCTGCAACCAGGACACGCCTCTTTCCATATTGGGATAGCGGTTTTTTTCCTTCGATTCTGCCAGGATCCGAATTTCCCGCCACCGGACCATAGCGGAGCAACAAGACTGTTTTGCCATTATAATCGATGTTTTTCTCCACACAGCCTGTCACCGGCACAATCTTCCCATCGCTGTCTAAAATCCGAAAGGCAAAAGGGATTCGTTTTCCCTCATTGGCCGCTATCGAAAAAATTTTCTCTGTCTGCTCTCTGTCTTCCAGGTATATCTCGTCTAAGAATGCTCCGCCGACAACTTTTCTTTTTCCCCACTGGCCACTGATATGTTTCGCCGCCTCATTCATGGAAACGAAATAGTAAGGTGTGCCTGGCGTTACCAGTGCCATTCCTTCTGACACAGCATTGAACAGATGATCCGTGTACTTCCAGTGTTTTACCATTTGTTTGTCCGCTCTGCCTCTCTGCCATAACATGATATGCAAAAGAGCTGTTACCAGCGTAACAAGCGCTACTATAAGGATCGCTGTGGCTGCCAGGATCTGACTGGCATTTTTGTTCACTTCCTCTTTGTCGATCAAAGAGATCATATACCAGTCACTGTCCTGCTCCACCGGACAGTATACCAGCAAAGATGACTTCTTCTCAAAAGGCATCACAGCCCATCCAATCTTCCCTGTCTGGAGAGCGTTTTGCAATTTTTCTTTGCCTCTGCCGTGCACATGAAGAGGATCAATGGCATCAAACAGATTGTTTACCGTGAGATTACTGTTTAAATTGATGGAACGCATCAAAATCTGTCCCTCTGTATCTACCACATACGAAAATCCCTTGTCTCCGTGAAACGATATAGCAAAATCTTCCATCATCTGATTAACCGGCACCTCTTCCACCAGCCATCCACGGAGACCGTCTTTCGTAGTAAAGGGAACATACATATCAAACACCTTTACTCCGGTAGCACTGTTAATATGGGGATTGACGATCCCTTCTCTTTCTTTTCCGACCACCGTTTCTTCTGCTGTTTTATCTTTGGAGGCTCTCTTGGGATAAAAATTCCCATTTTCAAAATATACCACCATATTGGCCAACACATTGTAATGGACCACCGCATGAGCAATCTGCTCCTGATCGGTCATCTGTTCAATTCCTCTGGCAGCTCCCTTTAGTCTCTGGTTTTTTTCCTTTAGCTGTACCTGTAAAGTCGTCACTCCCTGACGGTTTGACTCCATTACTTCCTGTACAGAACGCTGCCAGAGTTTATTGTTAATATACTTCTGAAATAAATATCCAATCCCTGCAATGACTAAAGCCGCAAGCACGACATATGCCATAAGGCGGCACCTTCTTCTTATTATTCTGTCGTACAACATAATTCCCCCTGTTTACTATGTGACGCCCGCCTATGCTGGGGGCCGTTCGTCAGAACCATGTCTAATGCTTCCAAGGCAGACATTCCTTCCAGTATATTTCGGCAGATTTTTTTCGTGTAATCATTTAAAGGAAGCTTCAGGCGGTTATCCGGTGCCACCACGATGCGCCCGGCCTTTGTGCAGGACACCACAGCGGTCAGTTGCTTTTTTCCCGATGCTTTCTTATTTTTCAACGGACTTAATGAGCACCTTTGCTGTGAAAACCTCTCGATGTTATCTTTTCTTGTAAGGAAATCCACAAACCGCCTTGCCTCCTCTGTGTGTTTGCCGACAGCATTTACTGCCAGACACACATCTGAATTTACTACCACTACATTAGAATTTTCCAGTACCGGAAGGGGATGGACCTGGAACTCAAAATCCAGGTTCATCTCTTCTACCCGGCCGGCAGCCCAGGCACCTGTGATCATAAAAGGATATTCTCCTTTTGCAAATTCTTCCAGATCCTCTGTGGTTTTCCGGGTTTTGGCGGCCTTCTGTCTGTCTATATAACCTTTTTCTATAAACTCCTCCACTTTCTCATAGCCGGGTTTTAAATAGCTCCTTAGTTTTTCCGGATCCTGATTGATCTTTGAAAGAGTTTCTTCCACTCTTCCTTCCCGATAAGTATCGTAAAAACCAATTCCCACTGCAATACTGTTAAGTGAGTAATCTTTGTTTACTAACAGCGGAGTGATCCCTTTGGCAAAAAATGCATGGCAGGAAGCCTGCAGCTGCATCAGATTTTCCGGCACTGTGATACTGTTTTCCGCCAGAAGATCCATATTGCAGTATAGTCCCGACATGGAAACAGACATGGGAAGCATGTACACTCTGCCGGATAAATCTGTTATCTGATCTTTGGTAATATCCCCATACTGGGATACCACCGGGGAATCTGCCAGATTCACAAGAAGATCTTTTTCTTTCAAGATCCTGCCGGTATCATGGTTTACCATGAAAACATCGTCTCCGTTGCCTGAAAGCATCCTCTTTTTAAGGACCTCATAATACTCAGTGCCTTTCATGCTCTCATAGACCACTTTTATATCTTTGTTTTCTTTCATAAACTCTGTGATCAGTTCTTCCATGACACGCACATTGTTTTCTTCCTATTTATTGGCAAAAAAATGCAGTGTCGTTTTTCCTTTTCCGCTGCTGTCTACCGTCACAACCGTGCCGTCCGCCTGTCCACAGCCCCAGAGCATGGACAGTATCAGCACAAGCACCATAATCAAACTAGTTGTTTTTTTCATCTTATCCCTCTTTTAATCAACTCATTAATCTACAGTTTTCTCTGCCCTTCCGTTTCTTTTATGAAATCGCATAAACACCAGAAACAGACACAGCACCCCATACACAGCCAAACAGCCAAGTATAGTATTATTTCTTTCTCTAAACACTCCTTCCTTAGGGAAAAAAACATATAAATCGTATTGTTTATAGGCGCCTTTTCTTCTGTACCATCCCTCATCTTCCTTTATTGTTTTATACTGTTTCTCATTGGAACTTATCAGCGTCTCTCCGTCTGTAATAACTACGATGGCATCCATTTTCAACGGGTAATCTTCCAGAAGTTCTTTCAGATACCGCTTCTGTTCTTCTGTCTGCTCCTCTGCCTTTTTGTATCCAAGCACCAGACCTCCCTGTTTCCGGCCCACCACTCCATAATTGTAATCTGTTTTTTCAAGGCTGATGCAGTCCATATATGTTTTCTTTGGGCGGCTCAAGATTTCCTGCACACATTCTTTTGAAAGAACGGAAGCAAATTTTGTATCACCATCCAACTCCGACTGCCACAGCAGTTTTCCTTTTTCATCCAGCAATAATAATCCTGTCAACCCTGCCTCTTTTATGTATTGTATACTCTTTTTTCTATTTTGCCCCGCTTCCACATACCGAGCATAGTTTTCGACCCACCGGGTCAGGGAAAGCAGGCTTTTCGTTTTTTGTTCCAGTCTCCGTCTTTCATATTGTATACATTTTTTCTCCGCTAACCGAAGTGTCTCCTCTGCATTTTTCTCCATCTGCTCTTTATCCGACTTCGTGCCGGCAAGAAAAAGAACTACAAACACCACAAGTCCCATCAAAACCGGGACAATGACAAAAGCATATCGCATACGGTTTTTATCCATTTGATCCTCCCTGTTGTCTATAACATCTTATCCGGATCCAGCCCATATTTTTTCACAATGCAGCCGGTTGTTCCATCTTGTATCATTTCACTCAGCGTGGCAGTCAGTGCCCTGGCCAGTATCTTGTTCCCCTTTTTCTTGAATGCCACTCCTAATTCTACCGCAAAGAGTTCCCTGTCCAGAAAACGATAGGCATCCGGCTGTTCTTTCATAAACTGAAGAAGTGCCCCTTCATGTCCGGCTACCGCCCCTACGGATGGATCCCAGATTGCTGCCATTGCCTCACTCATGGTAGAAAAAGCATATACATTTCTGGTCTCTACTTCTTCCTTTGCCAAAAAGTATTCTTCTGCTTTTCCTCCGGCCTGAACAGCCACATTCTCATCAGCCAATTGTGAAAGATCCTCGATCTGACTGTCCTTGTGCACCATAACCACCTGACGGCTGTGCAAGTACGGTCCTGCCCATAAATACTTCTGCTTTCTGCCGTTCATAGAAAAACATCCCCAGAGACAGGCTACCTCTCCTTCTTCTAACAGTTTGTCTTTCTCCTCCCAGCGGATTTTTCGAAAAACCGGCTTATATCCCAGCCTCCGGCAGGCTTCTCTGGCCAGTTCCACATCAATCCCCGCCATATTATTTTTATTATCACGGTAAGAATAAGGTGCAAACTCGTCACAGCCGATAATCAGCTCTGGTGAATTTTCAATATTTTTTCCTGATATGTCTGTCTGCACCTCGCATCCACTTACTAAGTGTAAAACAATACTTGAGATTAATACAAGACAAAATTTCTTTCTTTTCACTCTTTATTCCTCTTTATTTTCTTGTTTATTTATAATTGTAACATATCTCAGTCTTTTTGAATAGAAAAAATTAGAATAATTTAGAATAGTTCCAGGTACTATATAAAGGAATGTTTTTAACAGAAAGGAAAATTTATGAAACGAATTTTGGCTTTTGCCCTCACTCTATCCCTTGCCTTTGTTTTTCTCTGCTCTGATTTTTCTTACGCAGGCGAAGCTTCTTATGGCAAATCTTATACAATGGAGAACTTTTTATCTGACTACCAGTATGTAGTAGAAAACAACACAGTCATCAAAAATCATACGGTTGGTGCTGTTTTGACCGGAGGTCCTACTTGGATTGAGTCCTTTGGCGATGCCGCCATGGAACACTCCTTTATGCAGAATGTCGAACACGCCGGCAATTACAGCAGCGGCTCTTATTTCCGCGGTACACCATATGCCTCTCTGGCCGGTGCCTACCAGGCATATTATAAAAAATATATACTACACAAACCACAAGGACTGACTCACTACACAGGCAGTTCTTATATGGATTTTTCAAAGGCCTTCGAAAAACTGAAAAAGCAGTCCGCCAGCGAAGCTCAAAAGGGGGTATCTCCTACAGAAAAGGAAATCACCATCGATGGAAAAAAAGGAACCGCTCTTTCCCTTCCTGTCTCAAAGAAAAATATTACCATCTCATCCAAACAATGGAAATCCTGTGACTACCTTGTGCTGACAGGTGGTTCCCTGAAAGACTGGATCCATACCCGCCATGTCATTACCATTCAGGCCCTTACCGCCCATATTGGTGCCGATTATTCTTTTGTTGAACCCGGAGACCACAAAAAGGCTGTCTACATCCAGAGTGAAAACAGCTACAAACTGCTGGAACACGGAAACGGCCTGATGCAGATCCAATCCGGCACGCTGAATCAGGGGCAGGCCAACCTTTCCGGTATGAAACTCATTTGGAATTTTCCGAAAACAAAGATTTTAACTACCCAGTATCTGCCGGGACACGTGGTAGCTCCATCGGCCTTTACTACTATTTTAGGTGGTAATGTGGAAGGAAGTTATCTGGTACACAAACTTTGCAGCCATGCCGAGGGACATTTTTACCCTTATAACGGTAAGGATATCCAGACGCCAAGTCCTACACCGACGGTAACTCCGACGACCACTCCTAACGTAACACCGACCGTAATTCCCGCCACTGCTACTCCAACCGTGGCTCCGACGATAACTCCGTCCGTGGTTCCCGCCACCGCTACTCCTACCGCGGCTCCCACTGCCACTCCGACCGTAACTCCCGCCACCGCTACTCCGACCGTGACCCCGACTGTAGTTCCCGCTACTACGACACCAACCATAACCCCGACTGTAGTTCCCGCTACTACGACTCCTACCGTAACACCAACGGTAACGCCAACAACTACACCAACCGTAACTCCTGGCATCACACCATCTCCTTCTCCTTCCATGTCTGCCACGACGACACCAATACCATCCGCCACTTCCTCTGTGACACCACCAGCCGTGGAAACCACTACCATTGATGACGATAACACTCCGGCAGGCAGCCTTATCACAGACACCAATAAGAAGAAGGAGGCTTCCAAATCCTCTACCGAAATTGAAGATTCAGAAGTTGCTCTTAGTTCCACCCCGGACACCGGTGACCACAGTATGCCGATATATTCTGTCATTGCCGTAATGATATTAACCGCCGGTGCTGTTACTATTCTTACCATAAAGAGAAAGAAATAAGAGTTTCTCCATCAGCAAAAATAAAAAGATCAGGGCTTTCTGTTTACAAGCCCTGATCTTTCAATCATCCATCCACATCCATTCCATACCGCTTCAGATCCACCTTCCCATTCTCTACCACAACGCCCTCTTTTCTTAATTTTTCTGCCTGTTTACCGGCTCCGCCGAAGGCAAATTCCCCAGACAATTCCCCTTTGCTGTTCACAACCCGGAAGCAGGGGATATGTTCCGGATCCGGATTTTTGTGCAGTGCATTTCCCACCGCTCTTGCCATTTTTCGATCCCCGGCCATATGAGCCACCTGTCCGTAGGTTGCCACCTTTCCTCTAGGGATTTTCTTTACTGCCTCATAGATCCGTTTCGTAGGACTGTCCGTCACCAGTGCATAACTTTCCTTTATCATTTGAAAAACATCTGTCTCCGGTATGGTTCCGTCCAGGATCAGCGTATTCCAATGCTCCTTATTCTGATGATACCCCGGCACCACTGAAGAGTACGCCCCTCTCCAGAAATCCCGGCTTTCAGGGGATACTTTTACATTCAGTCTGAGATATCCATCCATCTCATAAGTCCACAAAAATGCCTTTTTACTCTGTCTGACTCTTACCAGCTGCCAGTTCGCATCCCGGAAAGGTGCATCCTGATAGGTGTCCGGAAAAGACAGACCATAATTTAAAACATCTTCCCGTTCCATATTTTTCTCCTTATCAAAGATACCAAAAAGCAGAAAAGGATCCCCACCAGTGCCCCGGCGGCATCAATACACACATCTGTGGCTCTTCCGCTGCGCCCCGGTACGAACAACTGGTGGATTTCATCGGTAGCCGCATAGGCTGTGGTAATAAGCCACGCAGGTATAAAAGCTCCTTTTGATTTCTTTCTGAAAGAACTGACCGTCAAAAACACCCATACTGCTAACACCATATATTCCGCAGCATGGGCACACTTTCTCACCGGATAATCAATCCGTCCCGCCAGTTCTTTTTGCTCTTCTTCTGTCCAGTTTCTATATCCCGGCACAAACAGATAAGCCACTTTTTCTCCGGCACTCATACTCATTTCTGTAGATTCCTGCCCCGGTCTGGCAGAAAACCAGAAGATCAGGATCATCCAGCCAACCGTCAGTGCCAGAAAGATCCATTTTACGATTGATGTCTGGAAATGCCTGTCCATAACTGGTCCTTCTCACTTAAGATTAACGGCGTTCCATCTTCCAATGTATATCCATCTGCCTTGGAAGTACCTTTGTACTCCCCTTTTACCTGCGGCCACTCAATGCCGATCTCCGGGTCATTCCAGGCAAGACCGCCCTCATCACCGGGATGATAAAAGTCTGTACACTTATAACAAAACTCCGCCGTCTCACTTAATACCAAAAAGCCATGGGCAAAACCTTCCGGAATATAAAATTGCTTTTTATTTTCTTCTGACAAAATAATTCCATACCATTTGCCGTAAGTCTCAGAGCCTTTACGCAGGTCTACTGCCACATCAAACACCTGGCCCCGGATTACACGCACCAGTTTTCCCTGAGGATACTGTTTCTGAAAATGCAGGCCCCTCAAGACACCTTTGCCCGACATAGACTGATTATCCTGTACAAATACCATATCCATGCCCTGTTCTTTCATGTCATTTTCATTATATGTCTCCATAAAATAGCCCCGCTCATCACCATGAACGGTAGGTGTGATCACCCGCAAGCCTTTGATTCCCTTCGGATCTTTTTCCACCTGAATCTGTCCCATACTACATTACCTCCTTAATATATCTCGCCAGTGCATCCTTCCAGTCCGGCAGCGGCTCAAATCCCTGTTCCACCAGTTTGGAACGATCCAGCCTGGAATTAAAAGGCCGCCTTGCCTTTGATACACCGTATTCTTCTGTTGTCACCGGCACCACCTGCAGATGCTCTTCATCATAGGCAGGATCCAAAACGGCTGCCTGCCTGAAAATCTCTGCTGCAAAATCGTACCAACTGATATAACCACCTTCGTTGGTGGCATGATAGATTCCATATTTCTCCGTCTGGATCATGTCCACCAACAGCCTTGCCAGATCCTTTGTATAAGTCGGTGTTCCAATCTGATCTTTCACTACGGTCAGGCGGTCATGATTTTTTCCAACCTTCAGCATGGTCTTGATAAAATTGCCGCCATTCAGGCCAAACACCCAGGCAATGCGTACAATAAAATAAGAAGACAAATATTGTTTTACCATCTGCTCTCCCTGCCATTTTGTCTGTCCATAATAATTTAAGGGTGCATACTCTGTACAGTCCGGCTTCCAGGGTGTCGTTCCCTCTCCGTTAAAAACATAATCTGTAGAAATATAGACAAATCTGGCACCTAACACCGCTGCTTCTTTTGCCAGATTTTCCGTTCCGGTAACATTCACTGCGTACACCGTTTTTTTGTTTTGTTCCTCTTCTGCCAGATCCACCGCTGTCCAGGCTGCGCAGTGAATGATTACCGTTGGTTTTTCCTTCTGTAACACCTGATGTACTGCCTTTTCATCGGTGATGTCCAAAGGAATCCCTTCCTTCAGATCCGTTCCCACTGCCGGGATTTCTCTCTTTGCCAGTTCCTGCATTACATCATGGCCCAACTGTCCGGCAACTCCTGTTACCAACACTTTCATTACTGACATACCTCCCCCTTTATCGGTTTCCGTACATTTTTTCATAATAATTCTGATACTCACCGGAAAGAATGGTTTCCCACCACTCTTTGTGATCCAGATACCACTGGATGGTCTTCTGGATGCCGTCTTCAAATTTAGTCTCAGGCAGCCAGCCAAGTTCTGTATGGATCTTAGTTGGATCAATGGCATATCGCATATCATGTCCCTTGCGGTCTGTTACGTAAGTGATAAGGCTCTCCGGTTTGCCCAGCGCCTTACAGATGATCTTTACAATATCGATATTTTTCATCTCATTGTGTCCACCTACATTGTAAACTTCTCCCTCTTTCCCTTTGTGCAGGATCAGATCAATGGCTTTGCAGTGATCCTCTACATACAGCCAGTCTCTCACATTTTCACCTTTTCCATACACCGGAAGAGGCTTGTCATTCAATGCATTGGCGATCATTAATGGAATAAGTTTTTCCGGAAAATGATAAGGTCCGTAGTTGTTAGAACAGCGACTGATGGTAACCGGCAGTCCATAAGTACGGTGATATGCTAACACCAGAAGATCTGCCCCTGCTTTACTGGAAGAATATGGACTGGAAGTATGAATCGGTGTCTCCTCGGTAAAAAACAGATCCGGTCTGTCTAATGGCAGATCACCATACACTTCATCCGTGGATACCTGGTGATACCGCTCAATGCCGTATTTTCTGCAGGCATCCATCAGCACTGCCGTACCCATGATATTTGTCTCCAAAAACACCTGTGGATTTTCGATAGAACGATCCACATGGCTCTCTGCGGCAAAATTCACCACCATATCCGGCTTCTCTTCTTCAAACAAACGATATACTGCCTCCCGGTCCGTTATACTTTCCTTTACAAAACGAAACTGCGGATTGTCCATCACCGATGCCAGAGTGGACAGATTGCCTGCATATGTCAGGCAATCCAGACAGATGATCCGGTAGTCCGGATATTTCTTTAACATATGAAAAATAAAATTACTTCCGATAAAACCGGCACCACCGGTAACTATAATAGTTTTCTTCATAACGATTTCTCCTAAAATTTTTTGGATTCTCACTTTTATTCAGTAACACATCACCCTTATTCAAGGTATTTACCATCTAATACATCCATCAGATACTGACCATACTGATTTTTCTTTACTTCTTCATATACTTTCAGCACATCTTCTCTTGTAATCCATCCATTGAGATAAGCAATCTCTTCCAGACAGGCGATCTTGCGGTGCTGGTGAGTCTCTATAGTCTTCACAAAATTGGTAGCGTCCACCAGACTCTCATGGGTTCCGGTATCCAGCCATGTAAATCCCTGGCCCAACAGTTCCACATTCAACTTTTCCTGTTCCAGATATATTTTATTGAGGTCGGTGATTTCAAGTTCGCCTCTGGCTGACGGTTTCAGCCCTTTGGCATACTCCACTACCCGGCTGTCGTAAAAGTACAGTCCGGTCACACAATAATTGCTCTTTGGTTTCGCCGGTTTTTCCTCGATGGAAATGGCTTTTCCCTGCTTGTCAAACTCCACAATACCGAACCGCTCCGGATCATCCACATAGTATCCGAAGATCGTAGCGCCCTGGCCTTTTTCTGCATTTTTCACCGCTTTACGGAGTCTTTTTTTCAAGCCGTGGCCAAAGAAAATATTATCTCCTAACACCATGGCTACCGGCTCTCCACCAATAAATTCTTCTCCGATGATAAAGGCCTGTGCCAGTCCGTCCGGGCTTTCCTGCACCGCATAACTTAACTGCACGCCAAAATGGTTGCCGTCTCCTAACAGTTCCTTAAATCTCGGTGTGTCCTCCGGTGTTGAAATGATCAGTATATCCCGGATCCCTGCATTCATCAATACGGACATGGGATAATAGATCATTGGTTTATCATAAATTGGCAATAACTGCTTACTTGTTACTTTGGTCAGTGGGTACAATCTGGTTCCCGAACCACCTGCTAAAATAATTCCTTTCATAAAAACTACCTCCTATTTACTTTATTATTGAGGTACTTATACCAGCGTTCCCTTTGGGTACACATCATTGGCATCGTATCTCGGTATCGTATAAACGTTATCTCTTTCCATCACAAAACTTCCGGCCTCTACCCCTAACGCCAGAGCGCACCGATTTTCCTGTATATACCGGATCACCGCATCACTGTAGTTGCCATAGGGATAATTCATGACCCAGTCTTTCTCCGGCACCAGACCCTTGAAGCATATTCTTGCTTTTTCTATATCCTGCTTCATGTCGTCCTCTTCTAATTTACCAAGCCAGTAATGATCATACCCATGGATACCAAAGTACATTCCATGATCTTTCATCTCTTCCATTTGCTGACGATTCATATACAGTTTCTTTGCAAAAGATTCCTCTTCTTCCCCGATATATCTGGCAAAAAGTTCTTTGGCGATGTCTGTACGGATCCGCTCCGGCAGTGCATTCTGCAACAGCCTTTTAACAAAGATCACTTCTCCCGGATCCCACCGGTTTGGTACAGCCAGTTTCTGGTACAGTTTATCAAATTCCGGCAGATCGATTCCCTCTCGGCGGTACATTTCAACCTGTCGTCTGCACTCCTCAACTAATTTCTGAATGGTCACTTTTTCTCCGGCCTCTGCTGCCGCCAAAATAAAATGGATCCGGTTCACGGTCAGAAGTTTATGGTCTTTGACCGCCATGGCATTAGGGAAAAAAGCTCCTTTTGCTCCATATTTTCTGAGAACCTTATATACTACTTCATAATGATCCACATATCCGTCATCAAAAGTCAAAAGCACACCATGTTCCGGCAGTAAGCGGTCATTTTTCGTAACGACTGCCTCCACCAGATCTTCCATGGACAAAAAAGTATAATGCTCTTTCATATATGCCATCTGCTTTTCAAAAACAGACTGATCCAGTCCTTTTATATGCGGGTAAGCGCTGTTTTTCAGATCCCGGACATAATGGTACATAACCAGCTTAATTTCTTTACTCATTCTTTCTCCTGTTTTTTATGGACGCACAATAACCGGCACTTCGCTTCTCAGGAAAAAGCCTCTGTCCCGGATCACTACATTGTTGTAAGTAGAACTGCTTTCCATCGTAAGTCCATTTCCTATGTATAAAGATATATGATAAATCCTCTTATATCTTCCATTCCGCTTTGCCTTGCTGCCGCCCCAGCATACCAGATCTCCCGGTTTCAGTTTTTTCAGATTGTAATATTTACCGGATGCTTTGATCCTTTTTCCCTTCTGAGTATAATATTTACCAATGGAGGCGGCTACCGGTGCCCATCTGTCTTTGTAAGCCAGATACCGTCCTGCTGCCCGGTAACAGCGGTATACAAAGGATGAACAGTCAAAATAGTTGGCACTCATGCGCCTTGCCTGGCTGTATTTTTTCTTTCCTACCTTGCTGTAACCGTATCGCATCGCCTTTGTTTTCTGTTTGGATGCTACCGCCAGATAATAAGTCACGGTGGCTCCGTCTACGGTACATGTTACGGTGGCGCTTCCGGTCTTTTTTGCCTTTACTTTTCCCTTGGAAGTTACGGATGCCACTTTTTTGTCCGATACTGCCCACACCGGCTTACTGTATTTGTTGAGACCGGTTACCTTCAGTCTGATTTTTTTGCCTTTCACGTAAAAACCATATTTTTTGTTGAGAACAGGCTCTGTCACATATACCTGACAAGAGAATGCTACATCTCCCAGTCTGGCTGTGATCTTGGCAGTTCCCTTTTTCACAGCCTGTATCTGGATCTGGTTTCCCTGTACTGCTGTTACTTTGGCACATTTATCATTTTCAGATACAGCCGTCACAGCCAGACCATTGAGAGAATCAATGGTCAGTGTCAGTACGGTTTCCTTGGCCGCATTATAGTGGGTTGCTGCGAATTCCGGTTTTATGATCCGCACCGGCAGAGTAAAGTCATACACCCCACCATAAGAATCTTTTACCGAAACCTGGATCATAGCCAGTCCCGGTGCCTTTGGCGTAATAGTTCCGTCTCCGTTGATAGTGGCAATATCCGGCGTCACTGCCTTGTACACACATTCCATGCCATCAAAAGCCGGCACATGTATCGTGTGGGCACCGCCTCCCAGAACCATCGTATCAAAATCTCCCTCTTTGAAAGTAAGATCTTTTAACTTTTCATTTTCTTTTACATGTACTTTGCAGATCTGCTTCGTGCCATCTGCTGTTTTTACGGAAATAACCGCATCACCGGCTCCGGCTGCCACAATAAATTCGTCTTGTATTCTGACAACTTTTTCATTGTCCGATACTACCGTTCCCTCTTCATGCTGTGGCAGCGTGATCATCTGTCCCAGATAGAGATCATACTGATAATCGTTTTCTGCCGCCTGTATCATAACAGGACCGGCACCACTGCAAAATACAAAACATAACAACAGCAAAAGCCATGGGTTGACTAAACCAATGGCTCTTTTGCTAGACAAAGTAACTTTATCTCTCATTTTGTTTTTCCTTTACCTCAATTTTTTCCTTGCCGCCCATATACGGCTGCAGTGCTTTTGGAATGTTTACAGATCCGTCTGCGTTCAGATTATTCTCTAAGAATGCGATCAACATACGAGGTGGTGCCACTACTGTATTATTCAATGTATGAGCAAAATATTTACCCTTTTCTCCTACCACACGGATCTTCAATCGTCTGGCCTGGGCATCTCCCAGATTTGAGCAGCTTCCTACCTCAAAATATTTCTTCTGTCTTGGTGACCATGCTTCTACATCGACGGATTTCACTTTCAGATCCGCCAGATCGCCGGAACAGCATTCCAACGTACGAACCGGAATATCCAAAGAGCGGAAAAGATCTACTGTGTTCTGCCACAATTTGTCAAACCACATCTTGCTGTCCTCCGGATCACATACAACGATCATTTCCTGTTTCTCGAACTGATGGATACGGTATACACCACGCTCCTCGATTCCATGAGCTCCCTTTTCTTTACGGAAACATGGTGAATAACTGGTAAGGGTCTGTGGAAGCTTGTCCTCCGGAAGGATCTTGTCAATGAACTTACCAATCATAGAATGTTCACTGGTTCCGATCAGATACAGATCTTCTCCCTCGATCTTATACATCATGGCATCCATTTCATCAAAACTCATAACACCAGTTACTACGTTGCTTCGGATCATATAAGGCGGAATACAGTAAGTAAAGCCCCTGTCGATCATAAAATCTCTGGCATAGGAAATAACGGCTGAATGTAATCTTGCAATATCTCCCATCAGATAATAGAAACCATTGCCTGCTACTTTTCCGGCTGCATCAAGGTCGATACCGTTAAAACGTTCCATGATCTCTGTATGATATGGGATTTCAAAATCCGGTACCACAGGTTCACCAAATTTCTCGATTTCCACATTACAGCTGTCATCTTTACCGATCGGTACAGATGGGTCGATGATATTTGGAATGGTCATCATGATCTTTGTCACTTTTTCCTGTAACTCTTTTTCCTGTGCTTCTAATTCAGCTAAACGTGTGGCATCTTTCTGTACCTGCTCTTTTAATGCCATGGCTTCGTCTTTTTTGCCCTGTCCCATTAAGGCTCCGATCTGTTTAGAAACGACATTTCTGTTTGCACGAAGCGCATCTGCTTCCTGTTTTGCCTTTCTCGACTGTTCGTCTAACTCGATCACTTCGTCTACTAATGGCAGTTTCTGTTCCTGAAATTTATTTTTGATATTCTGTCTTACGATTTCAGGATTCTCTCTTAAAAATTTCAAATCGATCATTTGTATGTCCCTCATCTTTCTTAAAAATCTGTTTTTGTAAATAAAAAAATCCTTTCATCCCACACTTTTTGTGCATGGGACGAAAGGTTATTTCCGCGTTGCCACCCATATTGCCGATTACACCAGCCTCTTCATTTGGTACGGTAAAGAGTACCAGTCTGTGACTTTCATCACTGGCTCAAAAAGTGGAAAGATTCTTAAACAGTCCGGTTCTCACCATCCACCGGCTCTCTGGTCTGTCGCTAAATCGCAGCTTTTATCATCGCCAATCTGTTGCTATTATACAATGAAACATATCCAGATTCAATCTTTTTATACAAAAAAATATTTCTGATTTCTAAAATATCCAAAACAGCGGTCGTTAAAGAATTTCGTTCTCCCTCCGTTTTCCCCTCTGCTCTGCCTGCCTCAAACTCCTCCTGCATCAATTCTTCGATCATCATAAAGCGTTCCTCCATTTGGTGGGCAGGCTCACCATTTCCTAAAACAATCCCAAACTTTCACTCATCAAAGCCCAGCAATCCATCAGCCTGCCACTAAGCCCCATCTCTCTTACCGGTTCTTAAGTGCCACCTGTAATGCCTTAGAAACTGCACTTCCTAAGATAAAGCATACGATTGCTTCAACAAGTCCGTTCACTCCTACAAATGCTACCACAAATGCAAGTGCATTTTTTGCACCCAAAGAAGTGACGATTCCCTGAATGTACTCCGTATTGTAGAAAAAGAGCACTAATGTAGTCATAAAGAAAAATGTATTTAAAAATGGTCCGATCAGACTTGCAAGAAATACAGAAATCTTACGGATTGGCTGTACTTTCTTAAGCCCCTGATAGATCAGTCCTGTCAGCCAGCCCATCAAAATACGTGCTGCTACACAGACAACAAATGTGCCCGCCGGATTGATGCTTAAAAGCATTGCGCCAAATGCACTCATTCCAAAACACTGGATAAAGCTGGTGATTCCAAATACTGCCCCTAAAACCGCTCCTGCTGCCGGTCCTAATGTAATCGCGCCAACAGTCACCGGAACAACGATCAGAGTGATCTCTAATCCAAATGTCTTGATGTAACCGATCGGTGTAAATGCCATCAATAAGATGATCGCTACTAACAGTGCCATTTCTACAAATTTTGTGGTCGAAAACTTTTTCTTTTCCATGCTCTTTTCCTCTTTCCTTTTCTTTATATTTTATACAGCTTCTGTTGCTGTTTCTGCACCTGTCTGTTCTGCTTTTACTGTCTGTTTCCGATTCCGCAGTCCTGCATAAAGGGTACCGGAAATATTATGCCAGACAGAAAAAATTGCTCCCGGCAGTGTTGCAAGCGGATTTGCTGCAAAATTTGCCGCTGCTAAAGAGATTGCAAGTCCGCTGTTCTGCATACCAACTTCGATCCCGATAGCCGTCACTTTTGGTTCTTCTAATTTTAACAGTTTTGCCGCAAATGTACCTAGTGCAAGCCCAATGCCATTGTGGATCGCAACAACGATCATCACCAACGCCCCACAGGTGATGATTTTTTCTGCATTACTTCCTACGATTCCGGATATGATCATCACAATCGAGATCACTGATACCATCGGCAGGAAATCGCGGATCGCATCTACCTGTTTTGGGAAGATATGGTATAACAGGATGCCGCCTAAAACCGGCACTAATACTACTTTTACCACAGACAGCATCATGGCTGCAAGTGACACTTCTACCCATGAACCACCTAACAGATATACTAAAAATGGTGTACATACCGGTGCTAAAATTGTAGATACCATCGTCATTCCAACGGATAACGGTACATCTCCGCCTGCGATATAAGTGATCACATTACTCGCTGTACCTCCCGGACAACAACCAACTAGGATCACGCCTAATGCCAGATCCGTTGGCAGATGAAAGATTTTTGCCAGTGCAAATGCTGCAAGCGGCATGATCGTATACTGTAACAGACATCCGATGAACAAATCTTTCGGACGCATAAAAACAATCTTAAAGTCTTCTGCTTTGATCGTCACTGCCTGCTGTGCGTCGCGCGGGTTATCAGCGTTGGTCATGACCAGCAGCTGACGAGCAGCGTCTGCCCAGCCCATGAAGCGGTTGAAGTTCTTATTGCCGGTAGCGGCCACGGTAGCGACCTGCTCGCCGTAGATGTTGCCGGTAGAGCCGTCGATGGAGAT
>OLSP01000729.1_pt1 | contig 32769 bp, 28 predicted proteins | sample 1672941 | NCBI WGS metagenome assembly OLSP01 (sample SAMEA3136739, study PRJEB25190) | human gut metagenome | reverse complement strand
AAAATTTACGGCGGCGTGGTGCCGGTGAGGTAGAGCGTGTTCTTAAAATGGTAAACGGTGTTATCCTTGTCGTTGACGCATTCGAGGGTGTTATGCCTCAGACCAAATTCGTACTGATGAAAGCATTAGAACTTTCTCTTCCGGTTATCGTATGTTTAAATAAAGTAGACCGTCCGGAAGCCCGCCCGAACGAGGTTGTCGATGAAGTACTTGAGTTATTCATGGACTTAGACGCATCCGATGAGCAGTTAGACTGTCCGTTCCTGTTTGCATCTGCAAGAGACGGTTATGCCGTTCGCGAGATCGGGGATCTTGTAAATAACAAAAAAGATATGACACCTCTGTTTGAGACCATCATTGATTACATTCCGGCTCCAGAAGGTGATCCGGATGCAAACACACAGGTACTCATCAGTACCATCGATTACAACGAGTATGTCGGACGTATCGGTATCGGTAAAGTCGACAACGGATGCTTAAAAGTAAATCAGGAAGCTGTTGTGGTAAACCATCATGAACCGGACAAACAGAAAAAAGTCCGCATCAGCAAATTATATGAATTTGACGGCTTAAATAAAGTAGATGTCGCAGAAGCAAAGATCGGATCGATCGTAGCAATCTCCGGTATCGCAGATATCCACATCGGAGATACGATCTGTGCACCGGAAAATCCGGTTGCAATACCGTTCCAGAAGATTTCTGAGCCTACGCTTTCCATGAACTTCATGGTAAACGACAGCCCGCTCGCCGGACAGGAAGGTAAATTCATCACTTCCCGCCATTTAAGAGACCGTCTGTTCAAAGAATTAAATACCGATGTTTCTCTGCGTGTAGAAGAGACAGAGAGTCCGGACTGCTACAAAGTATCCGGCCGTGGTGAGCTTCACTTATCCGTTTTAGTTGAGAACATGCGCCGTGAAGGTTATGAGTTTGCAGTCAGCAAAGCAGAAGTTTTATACCACACAGACGAGAACGGTAAAAAGACAGAGCCTATGGAGATCGCTTACGTCGATGTCCCGGATGAGTTTACCGGTACTGTTATCGATAAATTAAGCCAGCGTAAAGGTGAGCTTGTCAATATGAAACCGATCACCGGCGGTTACACCCGTCTGGAGTTTAATATTCCATCCCGTGGTCTCATCGGTTACCGTGGAGATTTCATGACAGACACCAAAGGAAACGGTATCATCAATACCATTTTCAACGGCTATGCTCCTTACCGTGGTGAGATCGCATACCGTAAACTTGGTTCCCTGATCGCATTTGAATCCGGCGAATCCGTAACTTATGGTCTGTTCTCTGCCCAGGACCGCGGTACTTTATTTATCGGACCTGGCGAAAAAGTTTATGCCGGAATGGTCATCGGTTCCTGTGCAAGAGCTGAGGATATCGAGTTAAACGTATGTAAGAAAAAACATCTTACCAATACACGTTCTTCTTCTGCTGATGAAGCACTGACACTGGTTCCGCCAAAAGTTTTAAGCTTAGAGCAGGCACTTGACTTCATCGATGTCGACGAACTTCTGGAGGTAACACCGGAAAGCCTTCGTATCCGTAAGCGTATCTTAGACCCAACCTTACGTAAACGTGCTAATATGAAAAAATAATCATTTTATTCTCATGAATCACAAAAAGATGATCCGCACTGTTATAGTTACGGATCATCTTTTTTGTTTTATGCTGGCAGGCTCATCTGGAAAATATAGCATATATCGTTTTCACGGCTCTTTTTCCATCCCTGCATCATAAAATGCCCGGCTGTTCTTTCCGTTTTTCTTTACTTTATACATTGCATGATCCGCCGCAGCGATCACTTCTGTACTATTCTTTCCATCTTTCGGATACATCGCGATTCCAATACTCGATGCCAGATACTGCTCCCCACCGGCAATCTGATATGGTATTTTAAATGTATCTAAAATCTTCATTGCATAGGAATCTATCACTTCTGCCTGGCCGCTTTGCACGATTGCAACAAATTCATCCCCCGCCAGCCGGTAAACCTCGAATATGTCATCCACCAGTGCTCCGGCACGCGCAGCCATTTCCTTAAGCACCGCATCTCCTTCGTTGTGTCCATAGACATCATTGATCCGTTTAAAATTATCCATATCGAACATGATCAGCCCAAACGGTTCTTTCTCCCTGATCCGGTACTGTAAATCTTCCATAAACACACGCCGGTTCAAAAGTGAAGTCAGCGCATCATAGCGCGCCATAAAATTTAATTTTTTATTGAGCGAGCTGATCGTATCGTTTACTTTTCTTTTATGCATATTATCCCGGACAAGCCAGATGATAAACAAAACCATGATCCCACCGATCACAGATGTGATACGGATCACTTTTCCATACTGCTCCATAAAAGTTTCTTCGTGATTGATGATCTTTGCATCATCCGGTAACATGCTGCGCGAAATTCCAAAACGCTTCATAACCGTCTCATCAAAGCAATATGTCATCGGTGAATCTGTTATGACATCCATATTCTCACATGGTTCACCATTTAAAATTTTAAGAGCCATCTCCCCGGCGATCTCGCCCATCTCTTCATGGGAAACGATCTCACCTCCAAGCAGTCCTTTCCCCATACCTATCGATATACCGGAAAACATGGGAATATGTGCCCGGCTGCTCAGCATCTGGACAGACTCTGCCGATGCATAAACATTTCCATCCTTATCATTACTGCATAAAATATATAAAAGAATCGTACTCTCATCGAAAGATTCTACGCTCTTAATCAGATCTTTCTGTGAAAATTCTGATGCATTGATATCACTAAACTCCAGATCCGGAAATTCATCTTTGTAAGAATAAAATTCCTTTCTTGCACTAAGCCCGGTTACCGTATTGTCAACAATTGCAACAATATGTGCTGCTTCCGGATATATCTTTTTGGCAAGTGCTATGGTATTTCCATAAGTCTGATTTTCTATGATTCCTGTTACATTGGGATTGTAATCCATCGCCAGCGCTTTTGAAACATTATTGACCCCTTCAAAAACAATCGGCGTATTCCCAAAAATTTTCCGATATACAAGCACAAAATTATACGCCGCATCATCCCCCACTATGATCACGTCATAGGCTGGCACCTGGCTTAAATAATAACTCAGGCTCTTGTAAAATAAATGTACATTTTCCGCCGTATCAACATTTTTGGTATCCATAAACTTATAGTCTATGGTCACATCATCTCCCAACGACTTTTTGATTCCCTCAATCTGCTGTGGAATCGTCTCCCATGCATAGGAATAGGAACTGATGAACAGCACACGTCCTCTTCCTGTTTCTTTTGCATTGACCGGAAAACTTCCCCCTATCCATAGCAGTACAAAAAGAAGTGCTGCCAAAATACAGCCTTTCTCTACTTTATGATTTTTCATATGTGTCCCCCGATTTTTATGCAGCATAACTTTCATTCTGTATGTTTAGATTTTAATTTCTTCAAACTATAATCTAAATTTTCCACCCAATTGTATAAAAAGTCAACATAATTCATCATTTTTTGTCACTTTTTTCCAATTTTTCTTTCTGTTTTTTCGCCCGCTGTAAATAATTTTCCTTCATATCAAAAGTCCTCTTCCACTCTTTCGTTCCTTTCACTTTGTGCACTTCGGAACGGTTTTTATATAAAAACCGTGTCAGATTATAACAGTCCACCCAAATCTCATGCCCACTCTCCCTCCACTCCTCATCAAAGATCAGTTCGAGTCCGTAATGAAGATGTACAGTATCTATATTGTTGACATTTTCTTTTGTACTGTAACCGGTGTGCCCCATATAGCCGATCACATCCCCTGCCGTCACAAGATCTCCCTCTTTTAATTTTGCCTGATATGGGTAATCCTGACGCAGATGCGCATAATAATAATATCTCTTTTTATCCGGACTGCGGATTCCAACACGCCAGCCTCCGTACTGATTCCAGCCCAGAGCCTCCACATATCCTGTTTCAATGCAGATCACAGGCGTACCGATCTGTCCCATCATATCATGTCCTAAATGCTGTCTTTTATATCCATAGCTTCTCGACACGCCAAAATCATCATAATCACTGTACGGAAATCCCTTTGCGATCGGGGAAAATGCTTTCAGTCCATATTTTTTCACATAGGGACCACCCTCACTCTCCTGTATCTCATACTCGCCGACCAGACCGCCAAGCACCGCCGAATATGCCTCCTTATAATAGGAAAAATACTTGAGCTTCTCTGCCGCCTCATCAAATGTCAGCTCCTTATTTTTCACTTTCTCTGCCGCCTCATTCAGTTCTGACACTGCTGTCGCGCCAAACTCCCCGCCATTTTTCGCTGCCACATAAGAAAGTAAGTCGATCCAATCGATATGCATTTCACTTCCATATGTGTCCACGTCACACTCATATGCCTTGCACAACGCCTCATAAGACACATTAAAATCCACCCACCGGATCGTCCCGTCCGATGTGGCAGTAACTGTTTTCCCCCCTGTTCCTGCCGTATTTTCCCATAAAAGAAAAGCAGCCATAAGAAGGATGACTCCCTCTAAAATAATGGCTGCTTTAATACGCTGACACCAGGTTTTCCTGCCTGCTGATATCATGTTCATGACACTCCTCCTACCCTGCCATTCTTTTCCATTCATTATATGAGGCGGGATGAAAAATAATCATGCATTTTTATTATTTACTTTCCTGGCACGCACTGCACATTCCATACAAAATTGAATTTTTGCACTGCAGTTCAAACCCGTGATCTTTTAAAATGTGCTCTGAGATTTCATCCATAAACTCACATTCCAGATGGATGATCTTCCCACATTTCACACACTGCAGATGCAGATGTTCCTCACAGTGGTGTCCTAATTCCACATACTGATATACCGCCTGATTGCCCTTTTCGGCAACGTATTTGATTACCGTGCCATCCTTTGCCAGCTTATCTAAATAACGGTAGATCGTCGTGATATTGACCTCACAGTCCTGCGCTTTCAGATAATGGTCGATATCCGCCACAGCGACTGTCCGGTCACTGTTCTTCTTTAAAAATTCCAAAATCTTTTTACGGCTGATCGTCGCATAACCACTTCCCGGCATATTCCTCGTCCCTTCCTGTTTCCTTTATTTAAAACACAATCCCACACACTCTTATGATAACACCCCAGAACACGCCAAGTCCATACGAAGCCGCAACAATTCCGGCATTCTGCTTCCAGTCACGGTTCAGACGGAACAAAACTAACAGTCCGACGCCGGCATTCACAAGCAGTCCAGACATCATGGCGCCCGCTCCGATGATACCGCCTAAATAAAGTTCTGTGATCACAACTGAGGATGCACAGTTTGGGATCAGTCCGACAAGTGCTGCTACTGCCTCACCCACAAGCGGCATTGCAGTAAAAAAGCCTGCAAGTGTATCTTCCCCGATGAACCCGATCACTACATTTAAAAGGAAAGAAATGATCAGAATATACACAAAAATCTTTAAGGTATGTTTGAATGCAGACCGGAAAATGCCGTCCTCGCAGCTGCAGTGTTCTTCCTCACATACCACATGGATGTCCATTTCTTTTTCATGCTTTTTCATCACACCCACATATAAAAACTCCACAACAAGTCCGGAAATCATACCAATGATGACCTTAGCTGCAAGGATCTTAACGATCACGACAGGTGCAACCGCCTCTGAGATCATGATCGGAAGCATCTCATCGGAGGTCGATAAGAAAATCGCAAGCAGTGTTCCGACTGTGATCACATGTCCCGCATAGAGGCTTGACGCCGCTGCAGAAAAGCCACACTGTGGGATCACTCCAAGCAATGCACCCCAAACAGGGCCGCTTTTTCCAGCGCTCCTGATACGGTTCTTTGCCTTTCCTCCAGTCTTATGCTCTAACTCTTCCATCAAAAGGTATGTGATAAACAAAAACGGAAGTAATTTTACACTGTCCAATAAAGTATCTAAAATAATATCTAACATATTGCGCCCCATTTCCTACATGACATGTATGTCGATTTCTTACATTTGCGACCAATTCGTATTTGCAATCAGTTTGTATTTGCAACTTGTTTGCATTTTTTATTATACGCAGAAATATTAGAATGTCAAGCTTTTCCCGAAAGAGATTTTGATTCATAGGATGTAATTTCCTATGAATAAAAAAAGACATGCAGGTTAATACCCGCATGTCTTCAATGTCCAGTCACCGTTTCCGGAGCGCACCAGCACCCACTGCCAGTCCTGATAAATTTCGTTTGGATTGAGGCTTCCGTCTCCGCCGTGCTTGTCCGTCTGAAAATCTGACAGAAGAATGACCGCCTGATCTGCCTGATACTGATCTGCATATTCCGACTCCGCTTCCCGCACGCTCTCCTCATCATACCAGAAAGCCGTCATCACACATCCCGGAAAATGATCGTCGAAATACTCCTGCGCGGTATCCATCGCCGCACTGATCTCCTCCTGCGAATAATAGTCGGACGCTCCGATCTCTCTCTTGACTCCGCTCCTCGCTCCGTTGCCAAAACATACAGCGATCACTCCCACAACCACTGCGGCGAGCAGTACAGCACCCAGAATCTGAAAGATCCTCTCATACTGTTTTGTCCCCATGTTCTTTCCCCTTATTCCTGTGTTCTCTGATAGAATGTGTACACATTCCTATCTTTCTATCATACTCTGCCTGGCTCCATTCGTCAATCATCCGCCACAGAATCTTTCACATAAATACAGAAAAAGCGGCAGCGTAACAATCATCAGTATCGTGTTCTGCATGACCGCCGTCGCCGCAAACGCCGGATGTGTATGATATTTTTGCGCCATGATCACATTCAGGGAGCCGGAAGGCATCGCTCCAAGCACAATGGCTGTTGCCGCTACTTCGTAATTCACACCAAGCACTCTCATCATAAGAAATGTAGCCGCCGGGAACACCACCATACGAAGCAGGCTCACACCGTACGCCGACCGGTCCGTCAGGATTGTACGCAGATCCATTTCCGCTATTTCTGCACCGATGATGAGCATAGAGACCGGCATCATCGTATCGCCCAACATTCCAAGCGCTTCCGTGACAACTGCTGGAAAACGCCATGGCATCATATAGATCACCACCGTTGCCACCGCCACCCAGATCATGACATTGGAAAACAACCCGCGCACACCGTAGCCCTCCCTGCCCACAAGCAGATACAGACCATACGAAAAATAGAGGATATCAAACACGCAGTTATAGATTGCACCGTAAAGCATGCCGCTCTCCCCGATAAGCTGCGTCAACACGGGGAGTCCCACAAATCCGGTGTTTGCAAACGCGATCAAAAGCGTAAAGATTACACGCTTTTTTCTCCCAAACCCGGCGGCTTTCCCGGCACACATTCCAACAGCAAATGCCACGCCGTAATACACTGCTGCAATGAGCGCCACCACAGCGGCGCCGCGCAGCCGTTCCATCCGGAAGGTCTGCTGTGACGAAACAAGCATACAGACCGGCATCAGCAGGTTCACAAGAAGTCCTGACAGCTTTTCCTTGCACACCTCATCTATCAGACCACATTTCTTACCTGCAAACCCGACTGCCATAAGAATCAATATTTTAACTGTCAAACCGAATACAAGACTCATTTTCTACTCCACCACCGCATCTATTTTCTCTTGCGCTCCCGCCAGAAAATAGCCCATGTTGGCACCGCTGATCCTCTGAAGCTTTAGAATGGATTCTACACTGTAAAAAGCGCTGTGCGGTGTGAGAATTACATTTTCTCTGCCAAGCAGTCCGCAGGAAGTAAGATCCGGCGCCTCTGCCTCAAGGACATCCAGACCCGCTGCACGGATTTTTCCACTATCAAGTGCCTGCTGCAGCGCAGTCTCATCCACACATCTGCCTCGTCCGACATTGATAAATATAGGGTTCTTTTGCATGTTAGCAAATGCCCGCTCGTCAAAATAATGCTCATTTTCCGCTGTCAGGTTCATATGATTTGTGATAACGTCCGCCTCTGCAAATGCTTCTCCTGCCGATACAAGCCGCACACCGCGGCATGCGGCATCTTTTTCATCCGCATACGGATCGACTGCCAGCACTTTCATTCCATAAGCTCCGGCGAGCGCGGCAACGCGCTTTCCGATTTTCCCGAACCCAAATATCGCAAGGATCTGGCCGCTTAAATTTTTCTCGCCGCCGATCGTCTGATATTTCCACTCATACTCCTCTTCCACACGCTTTGTGTAATACTTTAAGTGGCGGTTTAAGGCACCGATCAGTGCAAACGTGTGCTCGGCAACCTCCTCCGTGCAATATTCCCGGATATGACAGACTGCAACATGATGCCGTTTTGCCGCCGCAACGTCGATGTTGGAATATCCCACACCGCCGACAGAGATGCACTCCAGATCCGGTACCTGTGCCAGAATCTCCTCCCCGATTTCAAGGAATCCGGTAATCAGTCCGCAAGCCCCGGCAAGTTCCTGTACCAGTTCCTCATCGCTTACATACGGGCGGATCAGGCATTCCACCGGCTCACCGAAAGCCTCGCTCATACTGCTGATGGTTGGCTCGTAATTAAGCTCCAACGCATTCGCATAATCGCATATCAATACTTTCTTCACCTACAGCCTCCTTTAAAATCTCTTTAATGGCGATCTCCACAACTTCCATCTCCTGCTCCGTTCCGATCGTGATCCGCAGATATTTCGTAAGTCTCTCATCCGCAAAATGACGCGTGAGGATTCCCTCCTCCTTAAGCCGTTCACACAGTTCTCTGGAATCAATGGCATTGTGATAGCAGAATACAAAATTGGCCTTTGAGGGAATGACATGAAATCCCATACGTTCCAATGCCGCTTTAAACCGTTCTCGGGCCGCAACCGTTTTCTTCACACAGCTATCCAGATACCACGTATCCTTCACCGCCGCGATCCCCGCTGCCATTGTGATGGAATTTAAGTTAAACGGGTTAAAGGAGAATTTGATTTTGTTCATATCCTCAATGATGTCACGGTTTGCCACCGCAAATCCGATGTGTGTTCCTGCCATATTCCGCGACTTGGAAAATGTCCTTACCACGACGAGATTCGGATATTTTACCGCCAGCGGCAGACAGGTCTCTCCGGAATAGTCCGCATACGCCTCATCGATAATTACCATGCGCTCGGGATTTGCCTTCACGAGCCGCTCTATATCAGCGATCGAAACCGTCATTCCGGTCGGGTTGTTGGGATTTGCAAAAATAATATCCCCTTTCAGGTCCATATAATCTTCAATGTCAATGGAAAAATCATCTCTGACCGGAATCTCTTCCATATCCAGTCCATAAGTTTTTGCGTAGGTTCTATAGAATCCATATGTAATATCCGGGAAATAGATTTTCATGCCGCGTCTGAAAAAGCTCATCAGCACAAAACTCAGCACTTCGTCCGCGCCATTTCCCACAAATACCTCCGCCTCAGTCACGCCATATACCTCCGCCACCGCCTTGCGGAACTCATGACAATGCGGGTCGGCGTAATAACTCATATTCCAGATCTCACCTTTTGATATCGCCTCAAATACCCTCGGAGACGGCGGCATGGACGATTCGTTTGCATTCAGCTTAATGTAGGGCTTATCTCTCGGCTGTTCTCCCGGAAGATAGGGCTCCATATCTTTATATTCATCTACCAGAAAAATACTCATATTTTCTTATCCTCTCCAACCTCTGTTTTTCATACGCCATGCTGCGGATTCTAACCGCGCAGCAGCGGGAATGTCATGCAATGCGGTCCGCCGCCCGCCTTTAATATCTCTGTAATGTCCAGCTCGATCACGTCCATTCCCCTGGCTGCCAGCTGCTCATTTACCGCCGCGTTGCGTTTTAATGACAATACCCTGTGATCTCCCAGCGCCTGCAGATTGCACCCGTGCAGATAAATGGCTTCCTCGGGCACATCTATAATCTCGATGTCACGCGCAGCAAGCATCCTGCGGAAGTCCTCCGGAAGCCCCCTGTTGTAAGAGACTGCCAGATGTTCATCCACCAGGTTAAAGCACATATCCAGATGAAGATACTCCTGCTTTACCGGAACGCCCGTCACCTCATAGCCCAACGGCTCTAAGATTGCCCGCAGTTCCCGCAGTCCGGCCTCATTCGTGCGGTCTGCCATACCCACGGCAATCCATTTCTCATTCATGAACATGAAATCTCCGCCCTCGAACAGCCCTTCTTTGACCTCTCCAATCATCGGTACGCCAAGTTCTTCCATGCGTTTTTTGTAATCCACATGTTCCTTGTAACGCATATCCAGCTTAAAACGCCCCATAATATATCCCTCTTTGACGCACCCTCCAAAATCTCTGGAGAATACAGCGTTCGGACGCATCTCATCCGGCTCTAAATATTCGACCTCCACACCGGCTTTGTGATAGGAATCCACAAACTCCTGATGCTCCCGCAGCATAACGTTGACATTCATCGTCGTGTCTTTCCATAATTTTGCAATCTCATTGATCGGCGCAGGCTTTAAGAACTGCGGCTTTGAAACCAGTACCTTTTTCAATACACTTGTTCCGTCTTTTACATACATACTTCATTCCTCCTATAGAAAATTCTTTAACGCGTTTATAATCAGTTCCGGCAGTACCTCAAAGCTGTACGGAAGGTACAGCCGCTCTGTCCATTTGTGTGCATCCTTGCCATACACGCCGAAGTCAACCGCTTTTATCCCCAGGCTGCGGATCTTCTCCAGCGGCAGCGGATACAGCTGTTCCATCTGTGGGAAATTGCTCCGCAGCAGCGCGATCGATTCTTCTGTATCATCAATGGCAAGATAACTGCTATCGGAAAGACTCGGGAAAATTTGCAGATCTGATAGGAAAGTCCCGTCTCCCGCTCCGTTTCCCGCACAGTTTTCTCAAGCTTTTCCATATATTCGGCATCGTCTTTCTGTAATGTGTTGTGCGGACAGTACGGCGCGGCGAAATAGAGCACGACGACCGGGTGGTAAATATTTGCCTTTGCCAGCATCAAACGGATCAGGGAAACCGGCAGTTCACGTTTATCGCAGTTCTCCCTCAAAAGCCGCTCTGTCTCCGCCTGAAGTTCACTGTCGAGGCCGGTACAGTTTTCTTTTGCTGCTTCATACAATTCCCGGTAGGTCATCACTCCCCAGCGATCTAAAACCGGCTGCACCTTTTTTCCGGAAAGCGCACAGAACCGGCGGTAATTCTCATTGACCGACTCCATCGACCGCTGCACCGCATGCTCCGCGGCAGTCACAAGCTTTTCCGTAGTCTCCTCCATGCCGGCATTGTGTACAAAGTAATTAAAGTACACCAGCGCTTCTTTTGCCGTCTGCACATTATACCAGCCCTTTAAGTCCTTCATCTTAAGGGCAACGGGCGGCAGTGAGTATTCCCCTTCATATCCGTCGCAGAATTCTGTATTGAGATTGACCCCCGACACCAGATTCGCGGCAACCGTTGTGGGATCATATCCCTCAAAGCACTGTCCGACATGTGTCTCCTGCCCCCGGATATAAAAACAGGGAAGCAATTTCCCCACCACACCGCTGTAAATATAATGATGCGGATCGCCCGGATACATGGGGCAGGTATAATCATTATTGATCGCAAGCACATACTTAAGACCATACTGCTGTCTTATCTGTTCCAGGATCTCAACTCCCTCAACAATTCCCGTATGCAGATTCTCCTCTACCGGATTGATCGAAAGCAGAATATTTCCGGAAAATTCCTTTACATGCTCCGCAATATGCCGCATAAGCACCATAAAGACCGCATCGCCGCTCTTCATATCACAGGCGCCTCTGCCAAACAGATACTCCCCCGACTCCAGATCTCTGCGGACTTCATCCGGCAGTTCTACGGCAGCAAGCTTCCTGGCAAGTTCATCCGGGTTAAACGCATACTCAGCAAGTACACCGTAATCCTCCACGCCGACGGTATCCATATGCCCGTGAAACAGAACCGTGTTCGCATTTTCATTTTTCTCTCCGCGCAGCAGCGCAAACACATTGCGCCGCCCCAGCGCATCATTTTTTAATTCCTGTACGATTACCTGATCCGGGTGCTCTTTAAAATACGGAATCTCTCTCATATATCTTTCAATAAAAAGCCCGATCTCTTTTTCTCCCGGCGTTGTATTCACGCTCGGAATCCGCACCATCTGTCTGGTAAGTTCCAGCATCTCATCCCGCATATCTCTCTCCCGTCTGCCGCATTTTCCTCCACAGCATTCCCGTGGCTTTCGGCTTGCGCAATAAAAAAAGAGACTTCCGGAACGATCTCCGAAGCCTCTTCGCTTTCATTTATTATGCGATTGTTTTTCTCTGGTTAGAATCATACCAAAGGTTTCTGCCATATACTATGGATTTCTCCCAAAAAATCCAAGATATTTTTGTAATTTATCCAAATATGTGCTATTTTATACGAAGAATATGAACAAGGAGGATTCACATGCTTGACGTTGCATCTCTTGAAAAATTTGACTTCTGGGATCATTTTACCCTGATCTCCGGTGCCCCCGGTGTTTACCGCAATATTTCCAATGTGGTCATTCTTGATTATGAAGGCATTGAGGGCGACTTCAGCGGCTTTCATGAGGGCGACTTCGTCATCACGAATCTGCTTTTCGCAAAAAATGATCCCGAAAAGATTTATCCTGCTTTCCTCTCACTCATCGAAAAAGGTGTCTCCGCTTTTGCCATCAAAACCGTGTTTTATTCCGAGCTTCCCGACGAAGTCATGGCTTTGACTGAGCAGCGGCAGGTTCCCGTATTTTTATTCCATGATATTTATATTGAAGATGTTATCTTAAATATTACGGATCATCTGCGTTCTCTTGGCAACTACAGCTACTATGAGGAGCTTATTGATACCTTTGTCTGCCCCCCGGCGCATCACGATGCCATCCACAGACTTCTGGCAACACTGTTCCCCTCCGGCGAGGGCATGCTTTTATACCCTTTTCTCTCCTCCGCCTATCTGCTCCATCCGTCGGGCATTGATGAATTCAGTCTGCAGCGGACCTTAAACCGACTGCAGCTTCAGATCCGGCACATGAAAACATCTGCTCATTTACAGGTCATAAAATACAGAAAAGGCATTCTGCTTCTCTGCTTTTTCCCGGAAGAAAAGGCACCGGAAGAAATAGCCGCGCTGTGGAAAACCATTTTAACAGAGCTGATGCTTACCGATTATCTTGCAGGAATCAGTGATCTTCCTCTGCCTCTGTCCAAAATTGATCTCTCCGTTGAGCGGAGCATCCACGCCTGCGAAAGTTCTAAAAACCACCGCCTGCCGCTTATCCGCTACAGCGATCTTGGGCTCTCCAACCTGCTCTACTCTCTGTCAAAGGATGCCTATTCGGCGGAGTATCTGGCAGAACTGTCTACGCGGCTCTCCGGCGAAAAATACGCTCCTCTGCGCGCCACCATGCAGACGCTTGTGGAGCAGCACTTTGATGTCGACGAGGCAGCACGCGCTCTCTACCAGCATCCAAACACGATCCGCTATCGGATCAGCCGTCTTAAGGAACATCTGGGTGTGAAAAATGAGCTGGAATTTCAAATCCTGGCGATCTTACTTACGGTCAGTCAATCAGATCATTCTGAAAACGCGACAGATGCTCATACGGAAGAATCAACCGGCCGCGGTACAGCCCACACCCGTCATTGATGAGGCTGTTGTCGATTGCCGCAAACATATTGACGTCCAGCTTCGCAAGCTCCAGTTCGTGCAGTCTCCGGCAGCGCTCATAGGCTTCATCAAAGTAGACACATTCCCCCTCAGGGATGGCATCCCTTCTCGCCCGGTCGCTCTCCTGCTTTTTCTCATACCCCAGATGATTGGCGGGTCCGATCTCTGCAATATCGTCCATCCGTTTCGTCCGAAGCTGCATCTCCATGTAGCACTTCGCGCTGTTATCAAAGAACGTAATATGCAGGGAGCGGTAGCCGTCCGGATCCACATGTGCGATATAATCGCGGTAATATGGGCGCACCGCATCCGAAAGCAGCGGGGAGTCGCTCTCCTTCACACCTCCGGCGGACTCCGCCGTAAATCCGCGCTCCTCCAAAAATCCTTTGAGCACATTGGCAATCTCATACAGATAACGGATCTCCTCCCACTCTCCGTCGTCTGGATTCTTAAGATGGCACTTCGGCATCGAGATGACAATCCGGTACGCGATCAAATCCCGGAAGCAGTTCAATCGTTCCTGCAATTCCGATACCGGCGGATACGTTCCGTTCTTCGTATAGTAGTCATAGATGTACTCCACCACATAACCGTTGAACTTCGCCTCCGCACGGATTAAAGACTTGATCCTCCCTTTGAACGTGAAGGACAGGTAGGGATATTCCCGTGCCATATATTTATAGAATTCCCGGATCTTCTGCGACTGCGCCGTCAGGAAATCATTGTGCTCGAGCAATTCCATAATCTGAGACAGAAATTCACAGTGCCTGACGTCCACTTCATTCCCGGTCCGTGCTGCGGACTGCCGCAGGTCTTCGGTATATTTTTTCAAAATTTTTAAGACGGTGTCTCCGGAATAGAGATAATCGTTTAATGTAATCATAGGCGTACCTTCTTTGGGTTTCTACCTATATTTTCAGATATATTTTTTATCTCGTCAACACCTTTTTGCAGTACCGGTGCGCCCCGCAATGCGGGCATACCAGCTTTCTTCTGGTCAGCGTGTGCGCTCCCATGACATAAGCGCCCATCTCAGGCACAAACCGTGTCTTACACTCCGGGCACTCATAAGCTCCTGCATCACGATCAAGAATGCATGCAATCGCAATGCCGATCACAATGACAACTATGCCGACTGCAATCAGCGCAATCCGCATCCAGTCCTCCATCGGAAATGCTCCCGCCACCACAAACATTGGTGTAGTCGCAATAATCACAAGCGCCGATACCATTCCGGATAAAATAATTTTCTTCTTGCTTTCCTGTGCTTCTTTCACTAAATTCACCATATTCTCCTCCGCTTTCTCCCGATACTCTGTCTCGGAAATCCGTTCTCCTGTCAGCAATTCGTTTACAGATAGATCCAGTTCGTTACATAACGGCAACAGCAGCGAAATCTCCGGGAAACCATTTCCGCGCTCCCATTTTGAGATCGTCTTATCACTGATTCCCAGCTGCTCCGCCAGCTGTCTCTGCGTGTAACCCTTTTTCTTTCTCTCATCTGCAATAAATTTTCCTGTCTTAATCTGATCCATGTCTTCCTCCTTTCTGGTCTCATTATGTTCCCGCTCCCACGGCTTTCACACACACGCAGCGTAGAATATGGTGAATTTGTGCGGATTCTACGTTCCGTCGAGTACCTCTTGCCCGCGATTTCTCAGTTCCATGACCGTTATCCTTGACTCCGGCTGCTACAGTTTCCCTCTCCGGCTGCCGCAGATTCAGAACCCGGCGGCTACAGATCCAGTTCCTCGAGATCTTCCGGCACGTATAGATTTCCGCAGTAATAGTTTTTTCCTTCTTCCGTGTAGAGTACCTTCCTCCTGCCAAGATTCCGGTCCTCGGTGTGATACAGTACCAGATTGACCGCTCCCATGGTCTCTGCCAGTTCGCAGGCATCCTTTACGGTCGAGTGATGTTTTTCATACGGGGAAAAAATATCCGCCTGTGAATGCAGACAAAATGCTTCGTGCAACAGCCATGTACTGTTTTCCACATAACTCTTTTCGCTGTCGTTGTATGGCTCATCTCCGCAGCAGGTCAGTTTTCTGCCTTCTCCCAGATCCATGCAAAAGCCAAACTGCTTTGCCTTCGTTGAATGAATGTCAAAAAAAGTTGTCGCCTTACCCAGAATTGTCTTCGTCTCTCCATCTTCCACTGCAACCAGACGAAGCCGCTCGTCCAGAAATTTTGTCTGCTTCTTTTGCAGCAGATTTTCCGCCATGCCCCGGAGCAGACCGATTACTTCGTCATGTGCGTAGATGGTGGCTTCCCCCTCATACTGCCCCTGACTCATATGCTGACAGATCATGCGGATCATCCAAACCGCGCCCATGATATGATCCAGATGCTTATGTGTGACAAAAATGGTTCTCATATCCTTCCAGTCCATGCCGACATGCTTTAACTGATGCAGAATGCCGTTTCCACCGCCGCCGTCCACCAGAAAATATTCATCGTTCTCACTTAACACAAAGCAGGTATTGTAGCACTCGGATACCAGTGCATTCCCGGTTCCCAACATCGTAAGTTTCATCTTGCCTATTCCTCCTTATTTTCCCTGTTCTTTTTCCCTGTTTTACTTTCGGTTCTATGTTCTCTATTGATAGTCACGCGATTTATTCTTCCTCTGGATTCTCCATGCCGCAAATTTTCCCATGTTTAAAATCACATAGAATCATTTATTTGATACATTATATCATCCCCCAAACACGGCTACAAGTTCATGCGTCGGCTTCAACCGACGCACGTAAAAAGGCTCAACCCCTTGTAACCAAAGGGCTGAGCCAATAAAGTCAATTAATACTCAAGCAGTATTTAATTACTCAATGATAGTTGCAACACGGCCTGAACCTACAGTTCTACCACCTTCACGGTCTGATTTGGTCGTATTTAGAAACTTATTTGTTACGGTTTTGCCGTTTTTCAACTCATATTATGGGTATTTTACCTATTATTTAGCCTTTTTCCGGGGGAAATGTATCGGATTCGTATCACGATAATCCGCCGTTTTCCGTCCACCTAAGAAATAATATAACATGAGAAAAGTCATAAGTAAATCGGGAATTTTATAAAAATCGGAGTGTGATACACATTTCAGAGGTTGTGATACACGTTTTTATGTATCAGAGTGCACTGCGTTCTGTTTTTAATGTGACACAGGTGCCATAACGCTGTGGCGTGATACACATTCAAGTAAAAGTACACATGAAAGGCTTTTGTGTGTATCTTTAGTCAACTGCAAGCTAAACAATTCTTTTTGTGAGTCTTTCTAAAAGATAATTGTATTTCTTCCTGTTCTTTTGTATTCTCTCCACGCCTCTTCCTTTACCAATTTGTAAACTTCACTTGCATCAAGTTCTGCGTCAATTTCTTCCATAACTGTTGTAAAGGAATATTCTTTTCCACTTAATAATTGTATCACCTCAACAAGCATTTCGCGTCTACAGTTTATCAGTAGCTTTCGTATTATTGCAATATCTGATGACTCGCAAAATGCTTTCCATTTCTCCGGATGATATCGAACAAGCATGCTAAATGTGTAGTAGCACAAATATAAACTTACAATTTTACTCATCTTTACAACTCTTCCATTAATAGAAATTGCGTTTGTGCAATATGTATTTCCATAAATATCATTATATAGCACACGTTTGCCCTTTTCGTCTGAGTAGTTTGCATCAATCCAAATATACCCAGCTTTATCTCCTAACACTAAATGAAAACTATTGTTTTCCAACAAAGAGAAATCTCTACTTGCTATTTTTCCAACATTTTCTTCTTGAAGAATCATCTCATATTCCGATGTGCAATGTTTCTTCTTTCTCAAAAGAAATACATTTGGCTCTTCAAAATACCTTAAAAAGTAAGTTTCTCGCAATTCCGGAATAAGAGAAAATATATCCTTTATTACAAACAAATCACCTGCACAAAGGTCATCCCCTGTCACAGCAATTAAGTTACGAAACGTTCCATTTTTTGTCACTTTACATGTAATATTACCTATTTCGTTTGCATTCTGCGAAACTGTATTATCAAAATCAATTCCATGTGAACCTGCTAACGAGAGATTTGGGTAATTTACAAGATAAATAGCTTTAGCATAATTTTGAATTGCGTAAAAAAGTGTCAAAGGAGCCGTCAAAACATTATCATCCGTTCCTTCAAAAAAACTGTTTGCTTGGTCTATATGTGATTTGATTTTTTTCGCTACTGACAATTGCTTTGCCGATGATAAATTGGGATAGTTCTGAAGGATTCTTTTCTTTACATACCCAATATCAGTATACATCGAAATCAGATTTTCACACTCTTGTTCAATATTATTTGTGATAAAAATACTCATATAAACCCTTCTCTCTTATACATTCACCTTTTTATACATCTTACCCTTTGTGCTACCAGTACTCTCAATCAAGCCTTGCTCTGCCAAATCCTTTAGAAGCACTTTAATTCTTGACTCTTTAACACCAGCAATAGTTTCAAATTCAGAAGTTTTATACCACTTATCAGGCTGCATAGCGTTCAAAATAGCATCGTACTTTTCTTGCGTTTTTTTCGTCACTTTTTTTTCGTCACTTTTTTTCGTTACTTTTTTTTCGCCATTTTTTATCGTCACTTTTTTCTTAAAAGAAAGCGACAATACCGTCCTATCCGGATCAAATCTCTCTTCAATTATCGGTTCTTCCCAGCCTTCATCTGCCCAAACATTAAAGATATTCGGAACACCACTCCCGGCACGTTCACCGATATTGATAAGATTAAACATTTTCATAAGAGCCTTATTTCGGGGATCGGATTCGCCACCAAGACGCATCTGCTTTTTACCCGTTCTGACATAGCCAGGATTTGCCAAAACCAGATTGTCCGGTTCCTTACGGATAACAACACCACGCAATCCATGATAATCTGCATTAATCAGGCAGTTTGCCAAAGCCTCACGAAGTGCCTTGTGTACCGGCGTATCATCAACACGTTCGCCGCCAACCATTTTGAAAGGCACCTTAATGTCTTTAATAATCTTGTTATAAACTCTAAAATAAAAGTCACACACATTTCCGGACCATTCTCCGGAACTTGACTGCAATCTATCGCTCCAGCGAGTGGCAGGATCTAGATCTTCTCTGTAATCCAAGAAATACTCTGGGAAGTGACGTACAATGTTATACTCGTCCCCAAACATCAGCATACCTGCTGCCGTAGGATGCAACTTTCCGTCTTCCTCCGAAATAGCCGCAGCACCAATGCTTCTTAAATACTCATGGTCGCTCAAGCGTTCAAAAGGATGTCCTTCTTTTAAAGAACGATGACTATTGCGATATCCATGAATGGTATCATAATTCAAATCTTCCATCGGAACCTTATCAAGCACTTCCATATCCATGGTGCGCTCGGTCTGGTCACGGAGCATGGTCTTTACCTGCAATCTGGTACAATGATAATCGCCCTCATAATTGCGGCGGAAAGTACCATTGAAAATATCATTGTTGATGTACACCGGCTTCTGCTCACGTTTCGCCATTGGCACATAAATAACCATGATAATATCTTTGTTGTCACCGACTTCATATAGCTCTACGTCATCTTCCGACAGGAGATTGATATTCACTTTCTTAGAATTGTTGATGGTATCCCAGAAGTCTTTTTGGAGTTTGGACGCATTCTGAAGACCAGTAGTTTTCCAACTACCATCTTTTTCTTCTTTGACACCGAGGATAATGATGCCTCCATAGCAATTTGCAAACGCAGAATACGTGTCCCACAATGAAATTGGCAAACCACCATTTGCTTTTTTCACTTCTCTTCTGTTATCTTCTCTGTATTCATCAAATTGCGAAAGGTCAAAGTTCATCGACACACAAATTACCCCCTTATCACCCAGATAATATTTAGTCTTAAAACTGTTTTTTCAAACACATTTTTACTGTTTCTTCTATGGTGTCACAGTGTAAAGGTTGTACTGTTCCCTGCTTCAACTTCCATACCGTGTAACCTTTATTATCGAGAACCTCTCCCTGCTCATTATATTTTTTTTCACTTATAAGTCTAACTAACAAATCCGGTCCTTCTTTATATGCTTTTTCAATACAAAATAGTTTCCGTTCACTATCCTGAATAATTAAATGACTTCCTTTAGTATCAAGTGCATAAATTACATCTTCATCCCAGACCACAAAATCTGGGTTGAAATTATTAGTTCCTTTCCCATCTAATAACGGGATTTGAAAATATCCACTTGATGGATTTCTTAGCCATTTGAGTCCAACCTTGTCTAACTCATTTGCAAAATCTCTCTCAAAATTATTAAAATCACTATATCGTTGGTGAACAGAATGTTTAAATTCTAATCCTTCGCCATTTACAAATACATCACCAACTTCTACTGTATCCAAAGAATTTTGTACTATTACAGATTTTTTACGATAGACATCTGCAATCTTCTTTGCATAATCTTGAAGATAACTTTTAGCATTACTGCTATACTCAATCAATGCATCGAACTTTGTATTGGAATAATCGCACAATGTAATAGCCCCCTTTGCTAATTTACCAAGTTCTCTTTTAAATACCCATCTAACACTTACCTTATTACTATGTCCTGTTTCTATTTCATTTTCCACCAGTCCAGCATTGTTGTCACCTATTGTACCTATTACTTTAATAGTACTTCCCAAACCAATAGTATTAATGGAATCATTATTATAATCATTCATCAAAGCCATAAGTTTTTCAATTTCTATTTCAGCTTCACTTGAATCAACTGCAACATCCGGTAATTCCATCTTATACCTTGGTGAAACCGATGAACGAGTCTTTTTTCCACTTGCAGACTCCCTATAAGTAATATTTATTTCAGGTATTTCAACAGACAATGTCTTTTTTACCTCTTCAATTATACCTCTAAAGACTTCTTTTTCATCTGTTTTAATATAAAAACTAGCCATATTTAATCGTTCATCTGGATAATGTCTAATCCCTGGTTGCCGCAATACCCTTCCTATAATTTGTGTTACTTGTGTATTAGAGCCCATATCTTTATCTATATAAGCAAAGTAACACTCTGGGTCATCCCAACCTTCTTGTAACGATTGGTTAAATATGATATGCCTGTAATTACCAGCAATAAATTCTTCATAATCATTTTCGCCACCTGAAAATAAATGAAAATTATCTGGTTTAGGGAATTTCTTTTCAAACTTCAAATCACAATATACAGCAATATCATTTGGATCAACTCCCTGTTCAACTAAATATTTCCATATCTGAATCGGACGAGCTAATCGTTCATTAAACGGAACCATAATATTATCTACTTGGGATGTTTTTGCTAATACATTCGTATTGCTTACATAAATCGCTTTCGGTCTGAAATCACAATCATATTTTTCACACAATTTCTCAACATCATGCATATCATCAAGCAAACCATTTAACGCGATTTCCATTGGAGTTAAGTAACCTGCTAACGATATATGCTTTTTTATCAGTCCACTATCTACAACTGCTTTATTGCTTATCGTAGTAATCAAATCTGAATCTGTCATATTGTTATCACTTTTCAGACGTTCTATATATTTTTCCAATCTTTGAGGTACCTTTGTTGTTGCACTCGCTGCTATAAGAGCATCCGGTTTTAACTCAAGCAAAAGGTCTAACTGTTGGTCTGACAAATTATGTCCTTCATCATAAACAATAATTAGCTCTCTTTGCTTTCCTTTATCATTTTCACGTCTTTTTAATATCTCCCATAATGATTCACTTGCCTCATCAAGACCCGTTTGAAAGATTTTTCGATCCCCATCTTCTTTATCTTTTTGATTAAATTTACCTACAGTCGCAACTAATATTAGACCTTTTGAATCATCCAGAATATCCCGTCCCTTACAATCAAGCAACGGCTTAATAGTGTAACTTGGAATATTATCAGCATATTTTCCATTAGATAAATTTTCAAAAGTCTGTCCTACTACCACCTTTCCTTTTGACAACCACAGCACAACCGGCTGTGTTGTGGTCATCGCACGTATTTGCTCGATAGCATCAGCTAAAACTAACGTTTTTCCCGCTCCCGTAATAGCAGAAAGATTTTGATAAAAAGGTACAATTTCATTTTTTCTAATATACAAGGGATCATTCATATATGATTCATATCTCTCTGCAATTTGCTCTGATGCTTCAATTTGAAAACTTTTTAGTTCCAAAACTATTCCTCCTCATTATTATACCGATCGCTATTTTCATTTAATCCTAAATGTAAAAGTATCTTATCAGGAATCTGATAAAACTTCACTTTATTTGTCTGATAACTTTGTGTGCGAGCATATACATGATACGGACTTTTAACTCCTTCTTGTTTTGCCTCCTTTAATATCTGCATATAAGTATCCTGATCCAATTTCCCAACTGAATCTTTTCCATTCCAAACAATGAAGAATCCTTCCTCTAAAATGTTTTTACCAACTAAATACTGATAATCCTTATCAATCCTTTCGATGATACTCGAATTACGTCTCTTATCTTCTTCCCAATGAGATGCAATAACCATATCCACTAATTCGTCTCTTCTCAAATCCAAAATAGCTTTTGCATCCACTTTTTGTTCCAATTCCCAATACAAAAATCCACCATCTAATGCTTCTTCCATCACTTTCACATTTCCGGTTTTATCAACACGCTCACCCGTAATAGCTCTCTTTAAGCGTTCTCTAGTTAGTGTACTTGCATATTTATCATCCTTCTCACCCTTTTCAATTAAGATAAAATTCCTATTTGAATCAGATAAATAATTTAATTCTAAAACAGCATGCCCCGTTGTTCCCGAACCTGCAAAAGGATCCATAACCATGCCATTTTTAGGGCACCATAATTGTATGACTTTTTCAATAAGTTTTAATGGTTTAACAGTTTCAAAATCATGACCTCTACCTAAAATATAATTCAGCTCATTCATACCGGTTTGACTATGTCCACTTTCTGAATGTTCCCATGACTGACACCCTAAAACAAATTCTTCATCATAATCTTCGTCTGCCCAAAAAGTTAAAGGTACTTTTCCTTGCTTTACATACTTTAAATACCTTTTGCATCGAGGACGCCCATAACCTTCTTTCAAAAAATGAAGGATCGGCATTACACCCGACTTCTGAATTTTCAAAGCCTTTTTCTCTGATTTTATAATCTGCTCATCTTTTTCTTCCATTCTTACTGTAGGGTTATTATCAAGATTTTGCTCTACAGGCACAACAGGTATCTTAGCACCTTTTATTACCAACGCCTTAGGTCTGCCATCACCTAAATCCTTTTCAACATATTTGCTTCCCCATGCCTCTAAATATGTCTTCATATTCTTTTTTGTATTTCTCCAAGATCCCGACCCCGGATAATGTAAATCTCCTGTGAATGGGGACTGTATAGCATACCTATCTTTTTCTGATTTGGTTCTTGCACAAGGATCCCCACTAGTCCAATTTCCTTCTGGATCATTATCTGGATTCGAATACTTAGAATTCATCTCTTCTGTACGTGCCAATAATTCCGTTTTAGCATTTCCTTTGTTTTTTGCATATACTAGCACATATTCCGTAGCACTTGATAGATGTACACTATCATTTTTAGGTGAATAGGATTTTTGCCAATTGATTAGTCCAATCCTATTTTCTTCTCCAAACACTTCATTTAACATCATACCTAAATGAAACAATTCTCTTTCGTCTATACAAATTGCCAATATACCATTAGGCTTTAACATAGAATACATCATCTGAATACGAGGATACATAAATTTAATCCACTTTGTATGTCTTGATCCATCCTCTAAAGTTACAATCGAACCCAACTCTGGATCGTTTGGATCTGTATCCCATTTATCATTGTAACGGAAGTCTTTTCCTGTATTATACGGCGGGTCTGTTACAATCAGATCTACCGTTCCACGATATTTATAAAGAGTCACCATTGCCTGAAGATTCTCACCGTCAACTAATAAATTATTGCATTTTCCACCCAAATCATTATATGAAAGCTCCTTATTTATGTGTACTACTCTGGGCATAACCTTTCTCTGTATCATTTGCGCTGTACGTCTTCCATTAAAGGAAAGTGCAACACCTCCATTTATCATTTTTGTCAATATTTCTACTAATTCCTCTTTGCTCATCAATTCTAAATTATTTACATTAGCATCCAACATTTTATCACTCCTCTATTTCAAGTTATCTTTATAGGTATATACTATGTGCTTTATTACCCTTATTTATTTTACCATAAATATATGTCCCAAAAACCGGACTCACTCTTTCACATACTCCATAATATCTCCATAATCTACATCAAGTGTCTTACAAATCTTGCCCAATACACCCAAAGTCACTTCTTCGTCTCTCCGAAGCTTAGTCATTGTGTTAGGTGCTATTGCCGCTTGCTTCCTCAAATCCGCTTTGCTCATTTTTCTATCCACTAATAACTTCCATAATCTGTTGTATGATACAGCCATAATGCGCCCTCCATCATGTATCAAAAACTCATAAAACTCCAGTAAACATTATACCACAACCTCTTTTCGTCTTCAATAAACTTTCGCACAACCTTGCGAAGTGTCGAAATATGAGTTTTTCCTATTATAGTTAGAAACTCCTCTCATTTTCTGCAAGAAGGAGCGTTCTCGCGCTCCTTCCAATCCCTAATCACTCTATCTACTCATCCCAGCCACCTTCTGCTGTACCCATTCACCGATACTCCTCAGAAAGTGCTCCAGCATATTCATTCCGTTAATTGTAAACTGCCTCATGAAATCATATGCCTTTTCCAGCTTTGCCCTCAAACTCCGGTTCTCAGCTTTCAGCTCCTGATTCTCTTGCTTCAAGCACTCATTCTCGTATTTGAGGTCCAGCATCTTTTCAAAATATGCCTTTTCCCGGTCACCGGAATTAGTATTCCTGAAGTAATCAATAAGTTCTTCTGCAAACTTCGCTTTCTGAATTGTCTCGTCCGCATCTTCCTTGATAATCGTCAGCTTCTGCTCTTGCTCCCGAACCTCACTCTTTTTATCTGTCAGATCCTGTTTCACTTCATCCAGCTCGGTACTTTTATCTGCCAGGTTCCGCAGCACATCATTCAGCTCAGCGTTCTTATCCGTGATTCTGATTGACAGCTGCCTCTCTGCTTCTGCCCCCTTATCCAGAGACTCCAGCATCACCTCCAGCTGTTCCGTCTGTGCCTGAATGGTAGCCTGCCTGGTTACAACCTTATCCTTGATATCCTCCAGCTTCCGCTCCTCTTCCTTTGCCATCTCTGCCGCTTTCTCCCTACGATAGTCCGACAAGAGAAGATTTCCTCTCGGATTAGAGCCTTTATAAAAACGCTCCCAACCAAATTCTCTTAGCATCATATCCTGAAGCACTGCCTTCTGTGTTTCCACCCAGTCGGCACCGCCGTAACGATCACGCTTCATCTGTGGTTTCGAGTTCCCATCCTCATCCTTCTGCCAGACCAAATCGCCGGTCTCAGTTACCGCCTGCCTCATGGTAGTCGAAAATCCCAAATCTTTGAAGGTCTGTGCAAAGGCATTCTGGATTGGTGCTCCCTTTGATGAATTGGTTGTGTATGGGATATAGGTCATATGAATATGGGGAGAATTTTCATCCCCGTGATAAACCATGTGGTGAACAATCAGACCAGCCTCAAAAGGTGACTTCCAGCTAGGATCATCCAGCTCCTTCTGGGTTACCGCACATACCTCCGGCAGTTCCAACAGATACTTTGCAAATTCATCCAGCAAATCCTGCGCACGATGCGCATCATCCGGCGTATATATGAAACCTGTATCCCGCATATCCCCTATCTGCCAGATAATCTCATAGCAAAGATGCTTCTGTTTATCCTGCTCAATCTTCTCATAATAGGTCGGTGGAAATCTCTTTCCACGCCCTTTCTTAATCTCCCTGTCCCGCCACTCTTTATACGGCTTAGCAAATAACTTCTCATATACCTGTGGCAGAGTAATCTCTGAATCCTTGGTATATACCCAGTTTAAATGCCGCCGCTCCTCTACGGAGTTGGGTGGAATATGTGTTCTAAGATTGTGCTCCAGATTAGGTGCGCTGTACATTGCACCACTTATGGTCTTTTCTTTCCTACCTGTCATCAAATCCCTCTCTTCTTATCTGTATTCAGTTTAATTAACAGTTTCCTTAAGAAATCTCTGCTCATGGTCATTCTCCTCCTTTCTTTGGGTTTCCACGTTTCTTTCTCTTCCCCTAAAGTAATGTCCCCTTATTGGTTTGGGATACCCCAAACACAAACGGGGCAAGCGTTCCGCGGATACATCTTCTCCTACCAGCATTTGGTGAAATCTACTGCCAGCAGCCGGTATTCGCAGCTGTATGTTGGTGCCCCTCTGGGAAGTATTTTTTATGCTGCACCAACCAGAAATCCTCTATCAGCAGGTGCGTCACTTTCGTCTCCCTTTTTGAAAAATGACGCCACTTTTTGACTCACCATACGGAACAATCATCCAACGCATCCAACCACACCTGCATTTCCCCGCCAAGCATTAACTTCACATACTCCACCGGGTCATCTATCGCCAGTGCATCCATCCGTCCTTGGGAGTTTGGAGTGGTCCGAAGACCACTCTTCCACTTCCCACAATCCAGACTTATGATGCAGTTGATATCATAGTGAATGACATTCACTGTGTTATTCTGCTCGTTATAAAATCCTCTTACAATTCTCATGACCATCCACCTGCCTTTCTGTACCGCATCTCAGTTGCCATGTCCACCAGTTTGCTTTCCGGTTCCCCGGTAGCCTCCGCATTCAACATATCTGCCACCTGCTTCTGCTTGTTTGGATAGAGATGTCCGTAGATATTCATGGTTGTATTCACGGAATCATGTCCCACCCGCTGAGCGATGACCAACGGCTGCATCCCCTTCTCTATTAACAAAGCAATGTGCGACTGGCGGAGGTCATGCACACGGATAGGCTTTAGCTTCGCCTGCTCCGTCTTTTGTTTCATCTTCTTCTGAATTGCCCTGTCTGTAATGGGGAAGATTCGGTCCTCCAGTGTCAATCCATATTGTTTGTCCACAAAATCCTTCATCTCCTCTACCAGAAACTTTGGAATAGTAATCTTTCGATTAGAACTCTCGGTCTTTGGTGGTGTAATATAATCCGTCTGGTTCCTCCTGTAATAAGTCTTGGAGATGTTCACCGTTCCGTTTTCAAAATCAATATCCTCGCTAGTAAGTGCCAGCAATTCCCCTACCCTGCATCCAAGCCAAAATAACATCTGAAAGATAATCTGGTACATCCCCTCATCCGGACTAAAACATTGTATAAACTGTTCATACTCATCTTTGGTCCAGAAGTTTAACTCCTTAGCATTCGGACGCCCCATTTTATCCACCTTCTTGCAGGGATTGTCCTTCAGATCATAGAACTTCTCTGCGTGGTTAAAAAGTGCAGTTATCTGATTCTGTATCATCCTCAGATACGTTGGCTTGTAATCCTGATTTAGAAGTGCATTCTGCCACTTGATAATATCCACCACAGTAATCTCATTCATCTGCTTTTCACCAAAGTAAGGAATGATCTTAGTTTCAAATAGTGTCCGCTTTGTCATTATGGAACGCTCCTTCAGTCTCGGTGCCTTATCCTCAAAGTACACTTCCACAAAGGAAGCAAACTTCATATCCATGCTGGCACTCTGCTTCTGTAAAAAATCACGTTCCCACTGCTGGGCATCCTTCTTGGTGGCAAATCCACGTTTCATCTTGGACTTACTCTCTCCAAGCCAATCCTTATAGTTGCACTTACAAAACCAAGTGTTTCGTTTCTCGTCCTTATAAACCTGCATACTCATTACCTTTCTTTCTTGTAGCCGCCACACCCGGAATTATTCCAGGTATGGCTTATTCAGTTATCAAAGTTCATCTATTGCGCTTCGCCATACCCATAGCACTTCTTTTCGAAGTAGGCTCTAGGAACGGAACCTGCCTTGGTAAAATAACCCTGTGCTTTCAGTTCCTTATTCCATCCACGAATGACTGCGTAAGCGGTTGATTCTGCAATTCCCAGAAGTTCTGCAACTTCCTTAGCAGATAAATAGCGATTCGTCATACTCCTTCCTCCTTTCCTCTAAAACTTATGTACGCTCTTGCACATGGCACTCACCTCCCATTATTTAATTAGTAACTACATTGTTACTGTTTTGTATTTTTGATTATACAGTAACATTTACGTTTCTGTCAACAGATTGGCGAAAAAGCTATTATATATTTCTATTTGCTATACAGTAACATTTATGTTATTGTATTATCAGAAACGATATTGTTACTATTATAAAATTAGAAGGAGATACACGATGGCTATTGGTGAACGAATAAAACGGATCAGAAATTTCCGCAAATTGACACAGGCACAGCTCGGCGAGGCTGTAGGCTTATCCGACGTGCGAATCCGTCAGTATGAAATCGGCAATCGCACACCCAAGGAGGATATGATACAGGAGCTGGCAAAAGCCCTAAACTGTAATTACCGCTCCATCTACGAGCCTTCCCTCTACGCAGCGGAAGATGTAATGTACGCTCTCTTTGAACTGGATGAGCACTACAATATGCCCCTCTACGAAGTTACAGATTCCGAGGACCCTACCGAGAAACATATCGCTGTTGGTTTTAATTATTCTTTACTGGATGATTTCCTGAATACCTGGAAAAAGAAAAAAGAGGACTTAGCCGACCGTAAAATTACCAAAGAAGAGTATTTTGAATGGAAGATTAACTGGCCGCATGCTGAAGATTAGAAACCCGTGTATCACACGCGTATCACAAGCCCATTTTGAGTGAAGAACTTAAAAAGGGCTTTTTCTTTGTTCGTTAATCTTCTCTACGAAATGCCACCTCGCCTGACGGCTTGGTCGTGGCATTCGTCACATAAGAAAAGCCACTAATACCAAAGGTCTTGAGCAAGCTCAATCCCTTGGTTTTAGCGGCTTTCTTACATTTCTCATTGCTAACACGCAAGAAACCGCAACTCCTCATAAAATGAGAAATTGCGGCTTGTATTTAAGTTTCTATGATACGAAATCTAGAATTACTCAATAATAGTAGCAACACGGCCTGATCCAACAGTACGTCCACCTTCACGGATAGCGAATGTAAGACCCTGCTCCATAGCTACCGGGTGAATTAACTCGATAGTCATCTCGATGTTATCACCAGGCATGCACATCTCTGTACCAGCCGGAAGGTTGCAAACACCTGTTACGTCTGTTGTTCTGAAGTAGAACTGCGGACGATAGTTGTTGAAGAACGGAGTATGACGACCACCCTCGTCCTTTGTCAGAACGTAAACCTGAGCTGTGAACTTGTGATGGCAGGTAACAGTACCTGGCTTAGCAAGAACCTGTCCACGAACGATCTGGTCACGGTTGATACCACGAAGTAATGCACCGATGTTATCACCAGCCTGAGCCTCGTCTAACTGCTTACGGAACATCTCGATACCGGTTACAACGGTTGTCTGAACATCATCTCTAACACCAAGAATCTCAAGGTTATCATTCAGATGTAATGTACCTCTCTCAACACGTCCGGTAGCAACTGTACCACGACCTGTGATTGTGAATACATCCTCGACCGGCATAAGGAATGGCTTATCTGTGTCACGCTGCGGATCCGGAATGTACTCATCAACTGTATCCATGAGTTCCATGATCTTGTCGCCCCACTCGCCCATCGGATCCTCAAGAGCCTTAAGAGCAGAACCCTTAATGATCGGGCATCCCTCGAAGCCGTACTCCTCAAGCTGCTCGGTAACTTCCATCTCTACTAACTCAATGAGCTCCGGATCGTCTACCATATCGCACTTGTTTAAGAAAACAACGATGTAAGGTACACCTACCTGACGGGAAAGTAAGATGTGCTCTTTTGTCTGAGCCATAACACCGTCAGTAGCAGCTACTACGAGGATAGCACCATCCATCTGTGCAGCACCAGTGATCATGTTCTTTACATAGTCAGCATGTCCTGGGCAGTCTACATGAGCATAGTGACGTTTCTCTGTCTCATACTCTACGTGAGCTGTAGAAATTGTGATACCACGCTCTCTTTCTTCTGGAGCTTTATCAATATTCTCGAAATCAGTAGCATCATTTCCCTCTACTCGGTCAGCCAATACCTTTGTGATAGCAGCTGTCAATGTTGTTTTACCATGGTCTACATGACCGATAGTACCAATGTTACAATGTGGTTTCGTTCTTACATACTTTTCCTTAGCCATTTCTAAATATCCTCCTATCATTTTTTAATTTTGATTTAGAAATTTAATGAATTTGCTTAACAAACTCGGTGCCAATATGACACCATTATAGGTTATTGCATCAAAAAATGCAACCTTTTATTATTTATTTCTTGCGTCCAATACTTTATCCTGAACATTCTTAGGACATTTCTCATATCTCTCAAAGAACATAGAGTAATTTCCACGACCCTGAGTAGAGGAACGAAGCTCTGTTGAATAACCGAACATCTCAGCAAGTGGAACATAAGCGCGCACGATCTTACCGCCGCCGATGTCATCCATTCCTTCGATCTGACCACGCTTAGCGTTCAGACTTCCGATAACATCACCCATGTACTCTTCCGGCATGGTTACTTCAACTTTCATAATAGGCTCAAGCAATACTGCGTCACCTTTCTTCATAGCATCTTTAAATGCCATGGAACCAGCAATATGGAATGCCATTTCACTGGAATCGACTTCATGGTAAGAACCGTCATAGCAGTTTGCATGAACACCCAGTACTGGGAATCCAGCAAGGATACCTGCCTGAGCAGCTTCCTGAATACCTTCGTCAACCGCTGGGATATATTCCTTAGGAATAGCACCACCAACTACAGTAGACTCAAACTCGTAAGGTACTTCGCCGTTTGGATCCATTGGAGTAAAGATAACTTTACAATGACCATACTGTCCACGACCACCAGACTGTTTTGCGTACTTGCTGTCGATGTTGACTTCTTTTGTGATAGTCTCTTTGTAAGCAACCTGAGGAGCACCTACATTTGCTTCTACATTGAACTCACGAAGAAGACGATCTACGATAACTTCCAAATGAAGTTCGCCCATTCCGGCGATGATTGTCTGACCAGTTTCCTGATCTGTATGAGCACGGAAAGTAGGATCCTCTTCTGCCAGTTTGGCAAGAGCTTCACCCATTTTACCCTGGTCATTCTTTGTTTTCGGCTCGATTGCAAGCTCGATAACCGGCTCAGGGAATTCCATAGACTCAAGGATAACCGGATTCTTCTCATCACAGATTGTATCACCTGTTGTTGTGATCTTGAATCCTACCGCTGCTGCGATATCTCCTGAATATACCTTGTCCAGCTCGCTACGCTTGTTAGCATGCATCTGAAGGATACGGCCAACACGCTCTTTCTTTCCTTTTGTAGCATTCAATACATAAGAACCGGAGTTCAACGTACCGGAATACACACGGAAGAACGCGAGTTTTCCAACGAATGGATCAGACATGATCTTAAATGCCAGTGCTGCGAATGGTTCATCATCAGAAGAACGACGAACTACTTCGTTTCCTTCATCATCTACTCCGGTGATATCAGGGATATCGGTAGGAGCTGGCATGAATTCGATAACGCCATCCAGCATTTTCTGAACACCCTTGTTCTTATATGCAGATCCACAATATACCGGAACTGCCTCACAAGCGATGGTTCCTTTACGAAGAACTTTCTTAAGTTCATCAATTGTAGGTTCTTCACCTTCCAGATATTTCTCAAGAAGGTCATCATCCAACTCACAGATTTTCTCAACCAGGTTGTTGTGCCATTCCTCAGCAAGATCTTTCAGATCATCCGGGATCTCTGTGATTTCGATGTCTTCACCTTTGTCATCTTTGTAGTAATATGCTTCCATCTCGAACAGGTCTACCAATCCGATGAAATCATCTTCTTTTCCGATTGGAATCTGTACAGGAATTGCATTTTTACCAAGACGGTCAATAATGGTCTGAACAGACATGAAGAAGTCTGCTCCCATTTTATCCATTTTATTAATGAACGCCATACGAGGTACATTGTATGTGTCAGCCTGACGCCAAACATTTTCTGACTGAGGCTCTACACCTGCTTTTGCATCGAACACACCTACTGCTCCGTCCAGGACACGCAGTGAACGCTCTACTTCTACAGTAAAGTCAACATGTCCAGGAGTATCGATGATGTTGATACGATGCTCTAATGCACCTGCTTTTGGTTTGTGGTGATCTTCCAGTGTCCAGTGACAAGTGGTAGCCGCAGAAGTGATTGTAATACCTCTCTCCTGCTCCTGCTCCATCCAGTCCATAGTAGAAGCACCGTCATGAGTCTCACCAATTTTATAGTTAACACCGGTATAGTACAGAATACGCTCTGTCAAAGTTGTCTTACCGGCATCGATATGAGCCATAATACCAATATTTCTGGTACGGTCCAATGGATACTCTCTTCCAGCCAAAGCTAGTTCCTCCTTTATACAAAATTAAACCGTATGCAAAGCGAAGGCATATATACGCCTCCGCATCCGGCAATCGTTCTGATTACCAACGATAATGAGCAAAAGCCTTATTAGCCTCAGCCATCTTATGCATATCCTCTTTCTTCTTAACAGATGAGCCAGTATTGTTAGCTGCATCCATAATCTCATTTGCCAGTCTTTCTTTCATGGTCTTTTCACCTCTCGCACGAGAGTATGTGGTCAACCAGCGAAGAGCCAGCGCCTGACGACGATCCGGGCGAACCTCGATAGGAACCTGATATGTGGATCCACCGATTCTTCTTGCCTTAACTTCCAGTTCAGGCATTACATTGTTCATAGCCTCATCGAATACTTCCAAAGCATCTTTTCCGGATTTCTCTGCGATTTCCTCAAATGCTCCGTATACGATTTTCTGAGCAACGCCCTTTTTACCATCCAGCATGATGTTGTTGATCAGTTTAGTAACAACTTTGTTCTTGTAAACTGGATCAGCTAATACGTCTCTTTTCTGAATATGTCCTTTACGTGGCACGTTACTTCCCTCCTTAA
>OLSP01000726.1_pt1 | contig 32876 bp, 47 predicted proteins | sample 1672941 | NCBI WGS metagenome assembly OLSP01 (sample SAMEA3136739, study PRJEB25190) | human gut metagenome | reverse complement strand
GCCTGCCAGCGCAGGCCCTTTCCAAAAGAGGGGTGAAATCGGGCGGTTTGGGTATCAGGAACGCCCGAAGGATCAGTTCTGGTTTTCTTCGTCGTGCCGCTTGACCACGCGGATGCCGATCGTCAGCAGCACGGCGGAAATGATGGCTGTGGTGAGGACAAAGTCATCCTGCAAGGTAAACAGAAACCGATCGGCCAGCATCACCGTGCAGATCAGCACGCTGCCGAGCGCTTCAAGCTGAAGGCCGCGCCGACGCGATAACTTGGAAAGCATATGCTCTGCCTCCTTTTACTGAACGCCCATTGCCGCCAGAATGACGCGCATGATGACAAGGCTGATAGCCGCATCAAGCAGGCAGACGGCGATGAGCAGCGGATGCCACTTTTTGTTGGTATCGGTTACGAGCACGATGCGCGCATAGTGGCCGATGAGCGTGCCCATCAGGATACATGCCGGGAGCATCATGGAGGCCTGACCGAGCGTCAGCGCGCCAGCCTCATACATGGAAGCAGCGGTCGCGCAGCCGGAGGCCTTGGCGAAAAACGCCGAGATCAGAACGGCGAATGCCTCGCCCGGCAGACCGAACAGTCCCATGACCGGTGACATGACCGTGCCGAGGATGTCCATCAGACCGGTCTCCTTCAGAATGTACACCAGTACATAGCCGAGGATCATTGCAGGGGTGATATTTTCAATGCCGACCTTGAAGCCCTTTGCGCAGCCCTTGAGGAAGGTATCTACGATCGAGGGTTTCTTTGCCTTTGCCGGTGCGGCCGCAGCCGCCGTATTGGTTGCCTGATTGCTCATTTCTGTTACCTCCTTATGCCTTGCCGCGCTTTGCGCGCAGGATCAGACGGACGATGTTCGCGCCGATCAGCTTGCAGACGAACATGATGACGATACACGGACCGAGTGCCACCGGGCAGATCGCCACGAGCGGCGCGCCGCCGGTGATGGTGTTGTTGATGCACGCAGAGCCTGCGTACTGATACGCTACGAAGATCGTGCGCTCGTCATCCGTGATCTCGCCGTCCTCGTACAGCTCACGGGTCATGACGGCCGCAACGTCCGAACCGGTAAAGCTCGAGATGAATGCGATGCCGCACTTGCCTGGGATGCCGAGCAGCGGACGAAGCAGAGGACGGAACAGGATGTCCGATGCCTTGAATGCGCCGAGCTGCTCGAATACACCGAGCAGGCCGCAGAAGAACATGACCGCCGGGATCAGGTTGAAGCCTGCCATGAAGCCGTCCTTCGCGCCGGTGCCGCCCTTGCCGATGAGGTTCGCACCTGTGTCACCGACCTGTCCAAACGAGCCTGCCAGATTGGTAAAGTCAAGCACCTTGATTGGACCCTCCGCCGTGCGGAATGCACCGGACAGCACAAGAATGAGCACAATCAGTGCCAGCCACGCGCCAATACCGATCTTTTCCTTGTTTTCTGCCTGTTTCTCTTTGTTTGCCATGAGTTTATACCTCCTTATCCCTTTTGCGCCGCCGCTTATTCGGCAGCCTTTGCAAAATCGTCGTTCAGCGTATACGCTGCGCACGCCGCAAGCACGCTGCGCTGAAACAGCGATTCTACTTCCGCATATTCGTCCGGGGTGTGATTGCCCTCGCCGCGCACGCCCATGCCGCACACCGTCGGCACGCCGCACGCTACCGTAATGCCGGAGTCCGACAGACCGCCGACCTGGAAGCAGCCGATCTCACCGAAGCCGCAGTCCTGTGCGGTGCGCTGCAGATGACGGAACAGCGCCATAACGCCGTCAGTCGTATCCATGCACTGCATGACGCGGCTCAGATCGAGCTCCGCCGTCGTATCCGGCACCGAGTTGTGATTGGTTGCGCGGTGCAGGATTTCAAAAATTTCGTCGCGCACCTCCGCGTTCGGAAAGCGGATGCCGATGCGCACCTCGCACGAGTCGGGGATGGTGTTCTCACCGATGCCGCCGTCCACCATGCCGCAGTTCATCAGCCTGCCGCGCATGATGTCGTTCTGCGACTCGATCTCAACGATCTTGTGCGCGGCCTCGAGCACTGCCGAGCGGCCCTTCTCCGGCGCAATGCCCGAGTGGGATGCTCTGCCGTGAATCCTGATGCTGACCGGGCCGCCGCCCTTGCGGCCGACCACGAAACGGTTGTCCATGTAGCCGGTCTCGAAGTTGAACGCCGCGAGCGCGCCTGCTGCCTCCTCTGCGAAGATCTCCTTCGCGTCCGAACGCATATGCAGGTTTTCCTCGTCGCTTGCGAAGATGAACTTGATCGGACGCTCCTTCCAGTCCACGCTGTCGAGTGCCTTGACCGTGTACAGTGCCATGACCAGACCGGCCTTCATGTCCAGCACGCCGGGGCCGTGCGCCATACCGTTCTCGTCTACGCGGAACGGATTTTCCTTCACCGCGCCCTCCTTGAACACGGTGTCCATGTGGCCGATGAGCAGCAGAGGCGCTTTGGCGCTGCCGGGGTTCCACTCGCCGATGAGCATGTCACCGGAGTTTTGAATGGCGCGGACACGGGTGTGGATACCGGCGTTCTCCATCTCGCGGCGCAGGATGCTGCATACCGCGTTCACGCCGTCGATCTGCGTCGTGCCGCTTTCTGTGTTCACCAGATCGCGCCAAAGGTTCAGCATCGGCTGTCGGTTCTCGTCGATGTACTGACGAATCTGCGTGTAAATTTGCTCCATTTTTGTGTACCTCCTTGATTGGAAAACCTGTTTTTACAGGTCTCAGTTCACAGCATTTTCACCGCCGCGCCTGCAATGAGCACGGACACAATGGTAACGGTGACGAAGCCTGCCGTCAGCATCTTCGGCAGCAGGAAATTCAAGATCGCTTTCTTTTCCTTCTCGTTTCGTCCGAACGCCTCGGAGACCTCCTGCGGAATGAGCATGGTGGTCGGGAAACCGAACGTGCAGCTGATGCCGTAGGCCGCCGCAAGGCTGATCGGGATGCGCAGCAGCTTGGCGCACAGCAGCGCGGCCGCCATGGTTCCGAAAACGCCGCAGGCCGCTGCGGTCAGCAGCGCAGGCAGAACGGACAGCACCTGCTCCGGCGTGGTCTGCGCCAGATTGGAAAAGATCAGAATGGTGACGAAAAACGTGATCAGGCTGGAGGCTTGCGTTTTTCCGAGGATGCTTTTATCGAGAAAGCCCAGTGCGAAGAATACCGCGCCCATGATCAGACACATGACGAAGTAGTGAACCGCGCCGCCGGTCAGCTTGGACGCATAGTAGGAGATGACCGCAACGACTGCCAGCTTGGCAAGGTACATCGAAGGACGCTCGCAGCATTTCGGCAGGTGAAGCGGACCGTGATGCGCCGCAGCGTTTTCTTCCTGTAAAGTGCTGTACTGCTCTACGAGCACCGCGTCATCGCGGATGAGCCTTGCTGTGCGCCGCAGCAGGAGAGAGGCAATCGGTACGCCGATGAACTTCTGCGTCACATAAAGCACGATGCAGAACGTCGCCGCCGTCGTGAGGTTCATCTCCTTGAGCGTGCTCGTCATGATGAGCGTTGCTGCGCTACCGCCGGCGAAGATCGGTGCGCCGGCGATCGCCATTTCGCTGCCGATGAACGGCCGTCCAATCAGTACGATTGCTGCAACTGCGCCGCACACGCCGCACAGCGCGGTGACGACTACCTTCCACTGCCGACGCAGCTCCGCGAAGTCGATCGTCGTGCCGAGCGACACGATGAGCAGGCCGGCAATGATGTTGCCGAATCCGGTGATCTGCGCGTCATCGATCAGTGTGCGCGGCAGGATGCCGCTCCAGAAGCCTGCAAGCAGCAGGATCGCAATGCTGAGCACCGTGGAGAATATTGCTTTGGTTTTCTGAGCAATCAGCTCGCTGACTGCATAGATGCAGAATAGAATCGCAAGTGCGCTGATCGGTGTCATAAGCCTCATTCCTTTCTGTGTCTATACCGTATCATAAATTCGTTATGCCTGTCCAAATCATAAAAGTTATAGTGACGTTATAACCGGGACGGAATAGTATTCCTGTACAGTTTAACGCCCGCTTTTCATGAAAAACAGACAAAAGAATAGGCGCTGTGACTAAATCACAGCGCCTTTGCTTTGACATTATTCAGTATACTATTCTGCACTTTTTTGTCCATTTCACTTTTGTTATAACCCAGTCATAACAAAACGGAATAGTCTGTTATAACCACCAAAACGTCTTATTTCTCATTCTTCGGGTAAAGCTCCTCCAGCATCTTCACAAATGCCTGTGCTTCCGTGCTCAGCATTTCGCGGCTGCGCTGGATCCAGCCCACATTGATCTGCACCTGACAGTTTCGAATCGGGATGGTGCGGATGCCGTACTCCGCGAAGTCAGGTGCGCTCAGTCCCGGACCGAGGCGAATCACATCGGTCGAGCGCAGCAGCGACAAAATCGCCGCGCTGTCGTTGACATAAACGACGCGCTTGAACTGCTCCAGACGCACGCCGTCGATCTCCAGATAAAAGCTCAGATTGGAGAAATAATCGTCCGGAAGGCGGACGAACGGATGGGGCAGGAGCTGCTCCATCGTCACCTCAGACGCATGATACAGCGGATGGTTCGGCCCGATGTTGGCATACCAGGTGTCCGTGCCTAGCGCGTGAAATTGCAGGTTTTTGAACTTCAGCATGTGCTTGAGCTCCTTCACCTGCACGTTGTTGCTCATCACAAAACCAATCTCCGCTTCGCCGTGCTCCACGCTCTCGATCACCTGCTGCAAACGGTTTTCCACCAGCTTGAGCGCTACGCGGTTATCGTGGTAATTGTTGTAGAACTTTGCCATCAGACGTCCCATCGTGATGATCGGATAGGACGCGATGGACAGCACCGGCGCGTGCTCCTTCTCCGACAGGCCCTGAATGAGCTCCATCTGGTTGATGATCGTGCGCGCGTACTGATAGAGCTTTTTGCCCTCGTCGGTCAGCGCAACGCCCTTGTTCGTGCGGTTGAAGATGCGCACCTTGAGTTCGTTTTCCAGATTGCTGATGGCCTTGCTCAGATTGGGCTGCGTGACAAACAGCTTCTCCGCGGCCTTGTTGATGCTGCCCTGCTCCGCAATGGCGACAAAGTAGGTAAGCTGCTGAATCTGCATAACTCTGTTCCCTCTTTTGCATGTAGTATCTTCAGTATAGCATATCCGGGCGGAAAATGTCAGCCATATTTCTATGGGGAATACAGCTGCGAAAATGCTACTAATAAGAGTAACAAAGGGTAATTCCCTTGTTGCTCTTATTTTTTTGCGGAAAGACGGAGGTGAAAGGACCATGAGCAGCAAGTATTTGGGGCCTGCGGAGCGGAAACTGATTGCGGAAAAGTGGGCCGCTTATGCGTCGGTGCGGGAGATCGCGGACCTGGTAGGGGTGGCACCTAAAACCATTTACCAGGAATTGAGGCGCGGGAGCAACGGCACCCTGGACAAGAACAGCCGCCAGGCATACAACCCGGACCTGGCCCAGCGCCGTTTCCAGGAAAGCCTCCGCCGGCGCGGCAAGCCGCTGAACAAAGCACGGGCGGCCAATGAGTGAGCAGCCCAACCGCCTACGGCGGGCGGATAAAGAGGAGGATATGACTATGGCAAAAAGAAAGGAAATAAAGTGGCGGAGAGAGGGGCGCGGCACCATGACAGGGCGCCAGGACGGAGTTATTTTTCGGATTTATCACGCCTGGGACATGCCGGAGCGAGAACACACTGTAAGCTGCCACGACACAAAGGGAGCCGGGAGAACGATCAACACGGCAGGGTATAGGAAATTCACCTGGGAGGAGGCCGTGGAGTTCTGCCAGGCAATCGTGGCCGGAGAAATCAACCTGGAGGACCTGCGGGCGGAGTTCGCCGCAGAGGACGCGAAAAAGGAGCGACGGGCGATCCAGCAAGCAGTGGAGGAGGCCAAGGAGTTCCGGGGCCACCTGGAACGGGCGGGAATTTCATACACCGCCCTGCTGGAACTGGAGGCGCTGCGGGCGAACCTGGGGAGCCTGGGACACAATGCGCTCCTGGGGTTTGAGCGCGGGGAGGGCTGGCCGGATGGGACCCGATGAAAAGGGAATGGACCAGGTGGTGGTCTACATGGACGGAAAGCCAATGCGGTATGTCGGAGCGGTAGACCTGCCGGAGATCACCATAGAGCCGGAAAATATGGTGCGTGTGGATGTGCCGAAACTCATTGCTTCAACAGAAATCACGGCAGAGGACATAATGGAACGCCAGGAGGCGCCGCCGCTCCTTGCGTCGCTGGGCCTTACGGTGGAGCAAGCCAATGAGGCGGCCCGCTATCTGGCGGAAGCGTTCCGCATTTTCTATGACCAACTGGCGGAGGCCGCAAGAGCGGTGGCGGACGCATGGGGCGCCATCGTGGCGGCGGAGGAGTTCCGAAAGGCCCTGCGGTGGGCGGAGGCGGCCAACAAGCCGCTGGCCTGTCGCTACCACCGCACGAAGAAAAAACGGATCCGCAAGAAATACGCCAAGCGGATCTTGGCCTGGTATCGGGAGGAGGTCCTATAAGTGCTGCGGCTGACAGCCAATAAAACCAAACTTTACACACTGGTGGCGCATTATGTGGACAACCTCCCGCCAATGCGGAGCGGGACAGAGTTCATTAAATACCCACGCAGAACGGACTACGCCCTGAACTGGATCACAAAGGAACGGAACACGGCCCATGCCTTTTTCTCCACCTGTATGGGCCGCCCTCTCCTATCCATTGAAATCCGGGACGGAGAAACCGGAAAGACGGTGAGCCGAACCACCCACACACTGACAATACAGGATCTCCGGGAGTGGGGAATGGTGGAGGAGTTCGTGACGGCGGCGGAGCGCCGGCGGATAGAAAGGAGTGCTGACAATGGCGGACTTTCTCCCGCTACCTGATAGGCAGTATTCTGTGATCTACGCGGATCCACCGTGGGAATACCGCCAACACGGGGCAACAGCAAAGAGCCGGGGGAACGCGGTGAAACACTACCCAACAATGCCGACGGAGGATATATGCAGATTGCCAGTGCGCGAAATCTGCGGGGGGGGGGGCAGCCTGTTTTCTATGGGCAACTTTCCCAAACATTGCCGAGGGGATCAGGGTCCTGGAGGCGTGGGGGTTTCAGTACAAGACGGCGGCCTTTGTATGGGTAAAGAAAAACGCCAAGAGCGGCACCAACTTTTGGGGCATGGGCGCCTATACACGCGCCAACGCGGAGGTGTGCCTGCTGGGCGTGTCCCCCGGCTTTAAGGCTGGGGAGCGGGTCCGCAGTCACCGGGTACACCAGATCATTGAGGCCCCTTTTGAGGGACACAGCAAAAAGCCGGACGAAACCCGCCGGCGGATCGTGGAACTGCTGGGGGATGTTCCGCGCCTGGAAATGTTCGCCCGCCAGAGAGCGGAGGGCTGGGACGCATGGGGCAACGAGGCGCCGCCGGAAGAAAGGAAGATCGAGTAAATGACCGAGCGGGAAAGACTGCTGGACAAGCTGGAAAAGGTCCGCGCCCTTGCGGAGCGCGGTGTGGGTGGGGAGAAAGAGAGCGCGGAGCGCACCCTGGCGGCCCTTATGGAGAGATACGGGATCACGGAGGAGGACCTGGAGGACAGCAAGACCTCCACCCACTGGATCAGGTATAAGACCAAGTGGGAGGAAAAACTGCTGTATCAGCTGGCCTATATGTACCTGGGAATAGGACACGCTTTTGGGTGCGTGGGCGCCTACACCGGAAGAACACGGAAGAAAGTGGGGATCGAATGTACCCCGGCCCAGTTCATCGAGATTGAGGCGGACTTTGCTTTTTATTCCACGGCAATGGAGGAAGAAATGGAATTGTTCTATCAAGCGTTTTTGCAGAAAAACAATCTTTTCCCGCCGCCGGAGCTGGCAAGAGAAATGACCGAGGAGGAAGAAAAAGAGGGAATGGACCTGGAACGCATAGCAAAGTTACAAGCCATGATGGGCGGCCTGGATCGCCACACACGACACAAGGCACTGGAGGCCGCAGAATAGGAGGACAACATGGACTTTATGAAAAAGAAAAGCGCAGCGGAGATCAAAAGCGCGTTTTCCAAGCTGGTCACACGGCCAGGAGCGGAGAAACTGCTGGCGTGGCTGGAGGAGGAAACGGACTTTTTTACCGCCCCCGCCTCCACAAAGCACCACCTGAACCACCCCGGTGGGCTGATGGAGCATAGCCTGAATGTCATGGGGAACCTGAACAGGATCACACGGCGGGATCTTAACCTGGAGGACGAACACAGCGAATTGCCCCAGCAGATCGCGGAAACGGTGGTGATCCTGGGACTGCTGCATGATGTGTGCAAGGTGAATTGCTACCATTTAGAAACCAAACGGCGGAAGAACCAGGAAACCGGACGCTGGGAGGATTACCAGGGGTTTGTGTTCCGCGATCCCCTCCCCCTGGGACATGGAGAGAAAAGCCTGTACCTGATCCAGCGACACATGGACCTGCTGCCGGAGGAGGCCCTGGCGATCCGGTGGCACATGGGCGCCTATGACAACGCAGCAAAAGCGGACCAACGCGCACTTTCTGCGGCCATGGTGGCCTCCCCGTGGGTTTGGAGACTGCAAGAGGCAGACATGTGCGCCGCGTGGATCGACGAACGGGAGACACAGGAATGAAAAAGACCTTGTGCAAACCATGTGCCATTGCCCTGGAGGAAAAGGGAAAGACGGTAAAACCCGCCGGCGGGCGGTGCGAGAAAATCACATGCGCAGAGTGTGGCCGCCGTCGTTTCGGTATCGCTTATGAGGTGACCGGCTGGCCGCGCCGCGTGAAAAAGGAGGACAAGCAGACATGAGCCAGAGAAAGGCCAAGGAATACCGCCAGGCCATGGAGCAGTACCGGGGCGTGGCGGAAGATGTGGACGATCTGAAACGCCGGATCGGAGCCATGGAAGCCCGCCACCGCCGGGAGGACCAGATGGAGGAGATCCGCCGCAGGCAGGCCAGACGGGAGGCAGAGAGGCGGGCCGCCATCAGAGAGGAACAACGGGAATGTATGCGGAGGGCCAACGCAGAGAAGCGGCGGCGGAAGATTGCCAGACAGCGGATCGCCGTCCTGATCATTGGGGCGCTGGTGGTGATCCTGCTGGCGGCGCTGATCATCAAGGAAATGCTGACGGACACCGCAGCGGCAGAGGAGCCGGAGATCATGAACGCCTCCCCCGTCACCGTTCTGACGCCATCCAATGCCCTGTGGAATGGTGAGGGCGAGGACCCGATGGAGGCGGAGAAGATCGAGGAGGCCCTGCTGGCCTCCGGGTATTTCTCCCTGGCGGTGCCCATGAGCTACGAATACCAGGACTATATGCGGACCTACTGCGCGGAATATAAGTGCCCCTATCCCCTGGCCCTGGCCGTTGCGGAAACAGAAACCAATTTTGATATGGAGGCCGTGGGCGCCGCTGGTGAGGTGGGGATCATGCAGTTAAACCCAGGGCCGAGCGGGTCCTATCACGCGGAGCTGGAGGAGGCCACAGGGATGGACCCCGCCACCCCGTCCGGGAATATCGCTGCCGGGTGCTACCTGCTGGGAAAGTACATGGAGGATTATGGGGACCCGCACAAGGCCGCCATGGCCTACAACATGGGAGTGTCCGGGGCGAGAAACGCCTGGGAGGCTGGGATCACATCCACAGAATACTCCACAGCCGTGGTGGAGGCCATGGAGCGGTGGGAGGTCACGGTGAACGCATGGAATGGGATTTGAGCCGGGAGGCAACGCACAACGCGGCGGCCAGGAGGGCAAGGATCCACCGCTGGCGAGTTCCTGGCCGCTCCAGGGTGGTCCACCCTGCCCACGGATCCGTGGTGGTCCCACACGCCTCCAATCTGGCGGCAGTTATGAACGCGGCGGAGGTGTGGGGCTGCGACTGGGCGGAGATCCTGGACGCGCAGGTGTGGGCGGCGCCGGGGGAAAAGGCGGTCCCTATGCCTACACTATATAAATAAAGGAGGCGGAGAAATGCTGATCAATGAAAGCGGCCTGGTGCGCTGTATCAAGCGGGCTTATAAATCCGCTGGGTATGCAGTGGCCACAGAGGGCGATTGCATGACGATCTACACAGAACAATGGTATATCCAATGCAAGCGGGCGGCCATCCCCCGCAAGGTGCTGGCCACTATCGTGGAACACATGGGGATGATCCCGGACACGGAGCCTGTGTCCATCGTAAAGGACGGAGAACCACAGCTAATTATGCCAGATGTGGCGGCGGATGAAATAGCACACTGGAGGACCGGGGAGCGCACTGACGCGGTGACCATGGCAACGGTGATCATGCAGGGCTACCAGATTTTCCAGCCGGATGGTGGCGGGGCCTGCTACGGGGTGAGCCTGCTTGACCTGGCGATCATGGAGCGGGACATGATGGAGCATGGAGCCGCTGCTGTGATCGACGGGGACCGCCTGCTGTGGCACGGGGACACCGAGGTGGTGGCCATGAACGCAGTAAGAAAGGCCCGGTCAAGCTGGGCCAAGGAATGGGAGCGGGCCGTGTGGAACGCCCTGGAGGGCGTGGATCTGCACAAAGAGGAGGCATGACCATGGGAAAGACGAATTTTGACCGGATCACTGCCTCCCCGGAGGCACTGGCCGCTTTCCTGGCCTCCCTCCCCTGCCTGGACGCGCCATGGGATGACGCTTTCCACCGTCATTTCTGCGACAACTGCCCCATGGAGGACTGCCCCAAGGTATGCCCCAACGAGGAAAAAAGAAACAGCCCCGCGTGGTGGCTGGGGCTGGAGGTATCAGAGTAATGGAAGTAAATGTAAACATGAGCGCCGAGGAGTTCCTGGAGTTCATGGCCTGGAAAAGGGACCGAGAGCAATACAACAATGAAATGGCAGCCAGGGCCGAGAAAATGGAACTGCTGGCCAAGAAAACATGCTGGGCCATAGAGAAAGACCCGAAGCGGCCCGGCAAGGTCAAGATCGTGGATCAGGAACACGCGGCGGAGCTGCTGGAGCTGGCCAATGATTACCTATCATAAAAAGAAAACCACCTGCGCCCGGTGCTGACAACACGGCGCAGGTGGACAGATACGAGGCGGCGCGGAGGCCGTCCTGGATAGTTGCATTATAGCATACTCCCGGACGGCCTGCAAGCCGCAAAATTCAACGGGGCCGCGGCCCCGTATAGCTCCGGTAAGAGCTATTAGTAAAGTGACCAGCAGGCCCAAAGGAGGAGTATAGCATGGCCTATGTCCATAGACGGGTAAAGGCTGGCCGCACAATCGAACACAGGAAAATGCAATCATACCGGATCCACACCAAGGGGGTCCAGAGGGGACCGAACCATGGGACCACATCGGAGAAGCAGGCCAAGGTCAACGAACGGGTGGCGGAGGAACACCTGCGCTGGGATCTCAACGCGAATTTTGATCACCGGGACCTCCACGCCGTCCTGCACTACTACACCAAGGACACCACTTTCCCGGAGATACTGGCGGACAAGGCCGCTTTTCTGGCCAACCTGCGGAAAGCCTGCCGTAAGCGCGGGATCAAGTACAAGGCAGTGGTGGTGATAGAAACCAAGCGGATGACAAACCCGCACATTCATGTGGTAATAACGCGCATGGACCCGGAGATCATCACCGAGGCATGGGAGAGCGTACCAAGGGGCGGTGGGGGTATCAGTTTCAAACCACTGGACCGCCGAGGGAACCATGAGAAACTGGCGCATTACCTGGTCAAAGAAAGCAGATCTACCATGGAGAAGTACAAGGAGCTGGGGAAACGGGGAAAGCGGTACAGCAAGACCCAAAACATGGACAAGCCTGTGATTACATACACCCCCGTGTCTGCCTCCTCCTGGCGAAAGGAGCCAAGGGCCAGCAAGGGCGCCGTGCTGTACAAGTTCGATGACGGATCCACCACCCGGAGCGGGTGGCACGAGATCAGCGGCTACCCATACCAGGAATATTTCGAGGTTTTCAACGAATAGGAGGACAAGCCAATGAAAATTTACATAGCGGGAAAGATTGCCGGGGATCGGCGCTATCGGGCCAAGTTCCGGGAGGCAGCTAAGACACTGGAGGCGGCGGGCCATGTAGTCCTAAACCCTGCCACCCTGCCGGACGGCCTGACCGACGGGGACTATATGCGGATCGCGCTGGCAATGCTGGAGGCGTCGGACCTGGCCGTGTTCATCCCGGACTACCAGGAGAGCCGGGGCGCCATGGTGGAATGGGCCTGGTGCCAGCGGACCGGGAAAGAGTGCGCCCTGTATTTGGAAATGACAGGAGGGAGAACAAAGTGAAAGACTTTGCGGAAGCATACAAAGCGGCCCACGCCAAAGTGCGAGAATACACGGGAGCAAAAAGGGCCGGATGGGCAGAGCCGGGGAAACGGACGCGGGAAAATCACGCAATACTAATCCCGCGCAAGGAGGCTGTGGACACGGCAAACAACCTGGCAACAGCAATCTACGCCAAGGAGGTATATATAACCTGGGCCATGAACCTGCGGGGCTTTATGGTGCAGCTGGCCACGGGAGAACACGACGCCGTGACATGCCGGGAATGTGGCGGCATTTTCCGCGCTGGGTGGATGAATGGGAAATGCCCATACTGTGAGGCGAAGCAGGCGGCCACCAGCTATGTGGACGGCATGAGAGAGGCGGCAGGAAAATGAGCAAGGCGCAGATCAGCATGTGGGAGGAAAAGATCGTGGACAGTTTCGCCGGCGGCGGCGGAGCCTCCACAGGGATTGAGCTGGCCACGGGCCGAGTGGTGGACATAGCGATAAACCATGACCCGGACGCCATTCTCATGCACAAGACCAATCACCCGCACACCGTCCACTATCAAGCCAGCGTGTGGGATGTGGACCCGCTCGAAGTTACAGGAGGCAGTCCGGTGGGACTGCTGTGGGCCTCTCCTGACTGCAAGCATTTCAGCAAGGCAAAGGGCGGAAAACCCGTGGACAAGCGGATCCGTGGGCTGGCCTGGATCGTCCTGCGGTGGGCTGGGACAGTCCGGCCCCGCGTGATCATCCTGGAGAATGTCGAGGAGTTCCAAACATGGGGGCCAGTGCGACACGGACACCCGATAAAGGCAAAGACAGGGCAGACATTCAGGCGGTTTATTGAACAACTGGAGGGCCTGGACTATGCCGTGGAATGGCGGGAGCTGGTGGCGGCGGACTATGGAGCGCCCACAACACGAAAGCGGTTTTTTCTGATCGCAAGATGTGACGGGAGGCCCATTGTGTGGCCGGAGCCTACACACGCGCCAGCGAAAAGCCCGGAGGTGCTGGCCGGGAAGAAATTGCCCTGGAGGAGCGCGGCGGAAATCATAGACTGGAGCCTGCCCTGCCCATCAATTTTTGATACACGGGAGGAAATCCGGGAGAAATACGGCCTTTCCGCCCAGCGGCCACTCCGGCCCAACACCATGCGCAGAGTGGCAAGAGGCGTGGACAAGTTTGTGATCAAGGCCGCGGATCCGTTCATCGTGCCGATGGGCTACGGGGAGCGGGACGGGCAGGCACCGCGGGTCCATAACATCGAGGACCCGGCACCCACGGCGGTGGGAAAAGGAAAACATGGAATTTGCCAGCCGTACATGGTGCAGGTAAATCACCGTGGAGATTTCAGAGGGCAAACAATGGAAGATCCGCTCCAAACAATTACGGCAAAGCATGGGTATGGAGTGGCAAGCCCGGCCATGGCACCGTGGACGGTGACGAACACCACCAACTCAACGGGCCACCCGGTCAATGAGCCGATAGACACGGCGCGAACCGGCGGAGGAGGCGGGCAAATGTTTTTGGGGGCCTCCCTGATCCAGTACCACACGGAACAGACCGAGCATGTGAGAGGCCAGGAGATCACAGGGCCGATTATGACCATTGACGCCGCCAACCGCTACGGCTTAACGGCGGCCAGCCTGGTCAAATACTACGGGAGCGACCAGCACGGCCAGAACATCCAGGACCCGCTCCACACGGTAACGGCAAAGGACCGGGAGGGGCTGACAACTGCCCACCTGGTCAAGATGAAAGGCACAAACCTGGGAGGACCGGCCACGGAGCCGGTGCAGACTATCACCGCCGGCGGAGGCCACCATGGTGTGATCACAACGCAGATCACAAGAGCGGAGCCGGGGGCGGATCTCCGACACTGGCCGGAGATCCGGGAACTGCTGAATACATATTGCGGCTATGACTTGGGGCTGGAGGATGTGATCCTGTTCCAGATCGGCGGTGCATGGTATTTCATGGCGGACATTGGCCTGCGTATGCTGACGCCGCGGGAACTGTACCGGGCCAACGGTTTCCCGGATGATTACAAGATCGAGCGGGACTATACAGGGCAGACCTACGGAAAAAGCAAGCAGGTGGCCAGGTGCGGAAATGCGGTGCCACCTCCCTTTGCCACGGCCCTGGTGCGGGCAAACCTGCCGGAATGGTGCGCGGGGGTGGAGATCAGTACCATGGAGGAGCTGGAAAGGGCGGTGGCCGTGTAATGCTGGAAATCGTCCCAATGACATTACGGGAGGCCAACGCATTTGTGGAGCAAAACCACCGCCATCATGGGCCTGTGGTGGGGCATAAATTCTCCATAGGGATTTCAGATGGGGAGAAAATCGTGGGTGTGGCCATTGTGGGGCGCCCGGTGTCGCGCCACCTGGACGATGGATGGACCCTGGAGGTAAACCGCCTTTGCACGGATGGGAGCCGCAACGCATGTTCTGCGCTTTACGCAGCGGCGTGGAGAGCGGCCAGGGCAATGGGATATAAGCGACTGGTGACCTACATCCTGGAGAGCGAAACCGGCACAAGCCTGCGGGCAGCTGGGTGGAAATGCGTGGGACAGGCCGGAGGACTGCGCTGGACCGGGCGACGGCGCCCGGAGGTGGATTTGTACCCGGCGCAAATGAAAATCAGATTTGAAAAGACGGCGAAATGAGGTAGAAGCCATGCAGAACAAAAAGAATATGCGCCGGATCAGCGTCCTGGTGACCGCGCAGACGGCCTATAACCTGGACAAACTGGCGGCCATGTGCGGCTACCGGGAGCGGGGCCATGTGATCGACAAGCTGGTGCGAGAAAAAATGCTACAACTGAACGGAGGAAAGCGACATGAACAAGACGAAAATTGACTGGGCCACCATGAGCTGGAACCCTGTAACCGGGTGCCGCCATGGGTGCCCCTACTGCTACGCCAGGAGAACCGCCCACCGCTTTGACGCTGGGCGTGCGGATCCTGCCCCGCTGGCTAATGGCCTCCATGTCCTGGAGCGCAAGATCAAGGCCACACCGTACCCCTATGGATTTGAGCCAACACTGCACCGCTACCGGATGAACCAGCCGGAACGCCAGGAGGAGCCGCAAACGGTTTTTGTGTGCAGCATGGCGGATCTTTTTGGCCGCTGGGTGCCAACATCCTGGATCGTGGAGGTGCTGGACGCCTGCCAACGCGCTCCGCAGCACCGCTATTTGTTCCTGACAAAGAACCCGGCAAGATACCTGGAACTGGATCACATGGCACTCCTACCCCATGCGGAAAACTTTTGGTATGGATCCACGGTGGCAAATGAGGACGCAGCGGCCATGTACACCATGCAGGGCGTGGCAATCAACAGTTTTTGGTCCATGGAGCCGCTGCTGGGGCCGGTGGACATGAGCGCGGCGGAGGGGCTACCCCAATGGGTGATCCTGGGGGCAGAAACCGGGAACCGGGCGGACAAGGTGACACCACGGCGGGAGTGGGTGGACCAGATTACACAGTTTTGTGCAGAAAATGAGATCCCAGTGTTTTTCAAGGAAAACCTGCGGGAACATTTCAACGACTTGCCCGCCTCCGCTTTCCCGTGGGATAACAAGGCGGGCGCAGCAGAGTGGGCCGCTCATTACATGGGGCGCTTTGAAAGGCAGGTGTGAACTGTGGACAAAATCGAAATAGGCTACACCGTGGAGAAAGAGCGGTGGATGGAGGCGGCGGAAAATCTGCATGAGTTTGGGCAGGCCATGGCGCGGAACCTGCGGAACATGAACCGGGACGGACGCGGCCAGGAGGACGCGGACGATCTCATGGCGGACATTATGCTGGCATGTACGGCCATCGGATATGTGGCGGAGTTTGCCGTGGATAAATGCCGGTTTATTCCTTTGCCGGGAGGTGGCCAGAAGTGACCGAGCAGAAAAGGCCACAGCAATGTGAGGGCTGCGCGCTGGCAGAGCATGACGCATATATCTGCGCCCGCTGGCGCCTGTCCTATGCGGTGAATGAGCTGAAAAAGGCCATTCCGCTGGTGCGGAGGACGGCGGCGGAAAATATGAAATGCCCATACCACTACCCCGCCAGCCTTTTGGGCACCGGGGTGGTGATAATGGACGAAATAGGGCCATGGCCGACGAAAGGAAAGGGGCGCTGACTGTGCGGGCGGTGCTTTTGAGCATAAAACCGGAATGGTGGGAGAAGATCCTGGCCGGGGAGAAAGACCTGGAAATCAGAAAAACAGCCCCGCGGGGCGGAGCCGGGGAACCAGAGCCGTGGCCGCTGCTGGTCCTGGTCTATGTGAGCGGGACCGGGGCCGTGCTGGGGCAGTTCCTTTGCATGGGGTGGGTAAAAAGCAACTGCTGGCGGTATCTGTCCTCCCGATCCTGCGTACCGGCGGAGGACCTGGAGAAATACGCCGGCGGGAAATCCCTGTATGGCTGGATCGTGGGAGAGGCGGAGGAATACGACACCCCAAGCCCGCTGGCAGAGTTCGGGCTAAACCGTCCGCCTATGTCGTGGCAATATGTAGAGGTCCCGGACCCGGAGGACGAATAAATGGCCATCAACATTTCGGACCTGCCGCCAAAATATCAGCAGCAGGCCGTGGAAAAGTACATGAAGCAACAGAAGCGGCGGGGGCCTGTGCCTCCCGCCGCAGCTGTGCAGAATACGGACAGGGCGGCGAAATATCGCAACACCCCAACCGAGCGGGTCACCGCCTCCGGGGCCGTTCTCCGCTTTGACAGCCAAAAAGAGGCCCGGAGATATGACCACCTGACCATACGGCAGAAAGCCGGAGAAATCCATGATCTGCGCCTCCAGGTGGATTTTACTTTGCAAGAGGCATACACAGACCCGGAGGGGCGGAGAGTGCGGGCCATCCGCTACCGGGCAGATTTTACATACAGGGAGCGGGACGGGCGGCTGGTGGTGGAGGATGTAAAAAGCAAGCCCACCAGGACACGGGAATACCTGATTAAGCGAAAGCTGATGAAAGAACGGCGCGGAATTGACATAACCGAGGTGTGAACATGAAGCAACAGGCAACGGGCGGGGCCACCCGCGAAGCCGTAAAAGAATATTTACAGCAGTACCACATGGCGCGGGAGCGGCGGCGCATACTGGAGCGGCGGCACGATGTACTGGCGCGGGAGCTAAAGGCACCGGCGCCAGGATCGGCATACATGACCATGCCGGCCTCCCACTCTACGGCAGACAGCGAGGGGGCCGTGTCCGTTGTATTTCGCTTGTCAGAGGTTGAGGAGCGCATAGAGGCCCAGCGGATAGCCATGGGCCGAGCTGTCACCATGGTAATGGATCTCATTGACCTGTTGCCAGAGAACAGCATGGAGCGCACCGTGGTGGAGCTGCGGCATATAGATTGCAAGAAATGGGAACGGATCTGCAAAGAGGTCCACATGAGCAGGTCAAGGGTAAATGTCTACTACAACGCCGCCCTGGATATTATCCTATCCAATGCACGGGCGCAGAAGTTAGTACAAGAGTTTGAGCAAGGGCAGACACCGGAGGTATGCACAGAAAAAAATGGGCCATATTGAAAAGACAGGACACAACAGGACATTCACCTGTGGTATTCTGGTATCGTGGAAAACGACAGGGGCAAGAGCAAAGCCCCAGCCAAATAGAGAAAGGCCGCCAGGGCGTGAGAACCTGGCGGCCTTTCTGTTTCCACACCATGGGCCGGGGAGCAGAACCGCAGGGGCTTTTCTCCTTTCACCCTGCCCTGCCGCATTGTACACGAGCGCGGCGGGCCGGCCAAAACACCCTTTGCCCTGGGCCGCTCATGCCGAGGGGCGGCCCAGGGACTTCCTTGTGAATTTGCCACCCCCTCCCCTGTTCGGGTCCTTTCTGAAAAATAAATCTTTGCGGGGCAAGTGAAGTCCGATTATTTTCCACAAAAAATCAAAAATTTTCAGGGGCGTTTCGTTACGCTTTTTCAAAAAGCGGGAAAACCATACCCCCTTTAGGGGGTATCAGGCGGAAAGGGGAGGATGAAAACGCGAAATCGCCCACGCCGAAAAAGCGAAATCCGGCAGGGCGGGGCGAACCGGGCCAGCGGCACAAAAGGAGGTGCAGCCGGTGGCGGAGAAAAAAGGGGCCGGAAAGGCCAAAACAGGGGCGGCCAGCAAGGCGGCGAAAGCGCCGGCGGCCCTGAATACAGTCCCGGAGTGGGCCAGCACTACGGCGGTGGCCAAGCTGCTGGGGAAAACCACACGGAGGATCCAGCAGCTCACCCAGGACGGCGTGCTGGAAACCGAGGTGCCGCCCGGCGGCGGCGCCCGAAAATATAAAACCTGCGAAACGATCCAGCGTTATATTGCCCACATCGAGCAAAAGGCCCAGGAAACGGCGGCGGCCAGCTCCACCGCAGAGCTGAACCTGCGGAAGCTGGAGGCGGAGGTGGAGCTGAAAGAGAGCCAGGGCCAGCTCCACAAGCTGAAAACCGCCATTGCCGAGGGAAAATACATCAAGGCCGAGGAGGCCACCAGAGATCTGGCAGACTTCATGGCCATGTTTAAGAAATTCGCCATGAACATCCCGCCCCGCACTGTGAAATCCATAGCCGGATATGCAGACCCACAAACGGCCAGGGCTATGGAAAAGGCAATGCGCAAGGAGCTGGAGGACATGCTGGCCGTATTCGTTGACGCGGCGGAGATCGGACCGGAGGAGGCGGAGCCATGAGGCCGTATAGGGTAAAGCCGTACACGGTGCCGTCGTGGATCCACCGGGCGCTCCTGTCCCTGCGGCCAGCGGAACGCCTGCCGGTTTCCAAATGGGCGGAGAAATGGCGGGTCCTGCCCGACACCAACGCCATACCGGGGCCATTCCGAAACAGCGTGACCCCGTATCTGGCGGAGATCATGGACGCATTTTCCAACGAGGATGTGGAGCGGATCGTATTTGTGAAGCCCACCCAGGTGGGAGGCACAACGGCGCTGGAGAACATGCTGGCCAGCGCGATTGACCAGGACCCGGCGCCAGCAATGATCGTCTATCCATCCGACAAACTGGCAGAGCGGACGGTGGAGGCGAAGCTGGAGCCGATGATCCGGCAATGCAAACCGCTGGCAGCCAAGTACAGGGAGGCGGAAAGCCAAAAGCTAAAGCTAAAATTTGAAACCATGTTCGTTTTCCTTTCGGGAGCAAACAGCCCGGCCTCCCTTTCCTCCACACCGATCCGGTATCTGTTTCTCGACGAAGTGGACAAATTTCCGGGAGCCTCCAAACGGGAGGCGGATCCGGTTTCCCTGGCCATTGAGCGAACCAAGACCTACACCACAAACCGCAAGATCTTCATGGCCTCCACCCCTACGCTGAAATCCGGCCACATCTGGAAAGCCAAGGAGGAGGCGGAAGCGGAAAAGCATTACTTTGTGCCATGCCCACATTGCGGGGAGTACATCGAATTTGTGTTCGCGCAGCTGAAATGGCCGAGCAAGGACGATGTGCCGGACAGCGCCGAGCGGGCGGAAATGGCAACCTATGTCTGCCAAGCCTGCGGGGCCGTGATCACTGACCAGGACAAGGGGAAAATGCTGGCCGCCGGCAGGTGGCAGACGGTCCGACAGACCGCCGCCAGGCCCTCCAGCGTGGCCTATTGGCTGAACACCCTGTACTCCCCTTTCACGCGGTTTTCAGAGATTGCCAAGGAGTTCCTGCGGTGTAAGGATGACCCGGAGCTGCTGCAAAACTTTGTCAACAGCTGGCTGGCGGAGCCATGGGAGGACACCAAACTGCGGACCAATGCGGAGCTGGTGCTGGAGCGGCAGACCGAGGTGGAGGCATACGCCCTGCCGAAATGGACAAAGCTGATCACCGCCGGCATAGATGTGCAGGAAAATTGCCTGTACTGGACGATCCGGGCCTGGGGCGATTACATGACCAGCCAGAACATTGCCCACGGCCAGGCGCTATCCATGAACGAGGTGGCGCAGATCATGAACACCGAGTTTATACACCCGGACGGGCAAAGACTTTTGGTGTCGCTGGCCCTGATGGACAGCGGCGACCAGACGGATGAAGTTTATGATTTCTGCCTCTTAAATTCGGACTGGGTGCTGCCCAGCAAGGGAACCGGCACCATGCTGTCCAACTACCGCCTGTCCACGATCAACAAGGCTGGCAGCAACGCCAACGGAATGACACTGGTGCTGGTGGACGGCGGGAAATACAAGGACATGATTGCCGCCCGAATGAGGAAGCCAAACGGGAAAGGATCCTGGATGGTCTACAAGGGATGTGATCTGGAGTATGCGGAGCAGGTCACCGCGGAGCATAAAGTGACCGAGCGGGCCAACGGGAAAGTGGTGCAGAAATGGGTGCCGAAAACCACCCACGCAGACAACCACTATCTGGACTGCGAGGTGTACGCCGCGGCGGCGGCAGACATGCAGGGTGTACGGTCCCTCTACCTGCAAAGCCAGGAACCGGAGAAGCCCAAAAAGCCAAAACCGGAGCCTGCGCCGACCCCGGAGGAAAACTGGATCCGGCAGAATGAAAGCTGGGTATAAAAACGGGAGGACGAAATGGAAAACACACAGATGAAACCAGCGGAACTGCTGGAACAGGTAAACAAAGCCATTGCGGCGGTGCTGGTGGGCGGCCAGTCCTACAAGATCGGCAGCCGATCCCTGACACGGGCAGACCTGTCCATGCTGAAAGCCATGCGGGATGATCTGGAGGCCCAAGTGGTGGCGGGGACACCCTCCCACCTGCTGGATCGAACCTATGTAGCCTACTTTGACGGGAGGTGACCGCGCCGCATGGGATTTTTGGATAACATCATCACCGCAATTTCGCCGGAAAGAGGCTACCGGCGGGAGGCGTGGCGGCAAGCCCTGGAGGAGCTGCGGGGATATGACGCGGCCAGCCATGGGCGCCTAAATGCCGGGTGGCGGGTTTTCAACGAAAGCGCGGAACTGACAGACCGTTACAGCCGGGATGTGATCCGCGCCCGCGCCCGCGACCTGGAACGCAACAGCGACATTGCCCAGTCCGTGATCCACGCATTTCGGCGGAATGTGATCGGGAAAGGCTATAAACTCCAGCCAAAGACAGAGAGCGAACTGTTAAACGACCAGCTGGAAAAACTGTGGAAGCAATGGTGCCGCAAGGAAAACTGCGACATAACCGCGTCACAGTCTTTCAATCAGATCATGCGCATGGCTGTGACACGGAAGCAGGTGGACGGCGGGATCCTGTTCATCAAGCGATACACGAGGGGTGGCCTGGTGCCGTTCAAGCTCCAAATGATCGAGGTGGACGAACTGGACACCACCGCCTCTATCCCAAGGCACAAGGGAAACACCGTGGTTGGCGGGATTGAGTATGACCCGGCCCGCCGGGCGGTGGGCTATTTTATCCAGCAGTACGATGTGGAGGGCTGGAAGCTGACCACCCCGGTGTATATCGAGGCCAAGCATGTGATCACATACTGGACCAAGCACCGCCCCAGCCAGCTGCGTGAGGTTTCGGACCTGTCCCCTACCATTACGCGGGTACGGGACACAAACGAATTTATCACAGCCGTTTCCGTCAAGGAGCGGATCGCGGCCTGCCTGGCCGTGTTCATTAAGCGGGCAACCCCTACGGGCGGATTTGGCCGCGGCGGCGTGGTGTCCGGCGGGGACCGAGTGACCTATGAGGGCAAGAGCCTAACCCCCGGCATGATCAAGGAAATGAATGTGGGGGACAGTATCGAAACTGTGGAGCCGAAAAGCGCGGGATCGGACGCCTCCCAATTCCTGAAAATGCAATGGCGCTTGATCGGAGCTGGCCAGGGCATGAGCTACGAGGCCACCAGCCGGGACATGTCGGAAAGCAATTATTCCAGCGCACGGCAGGGAGCGAATGAGGATGAAGCCACATTCGCGGCAGAGATCGAGCTGCTGACCGAGATCATGAGCGAGATCTACGAAACTTTTGTTATTTCCTGTTATCTCACCGGGCTGATCAACCCGCCCGGATTTTGGGATAAAAAGGCGGATTACCTGGCGCACAAATGGGTGCAGGCACCGAAAAAATGGATCGACCCGGCCAAGGAAACCACCGCCACCAAAACCGCCCTGGCAACAGGTCAAAAGACATTCCAGGATGTCGCAGCCGAACAGGGCAAGGACTGGAAAGAGGCCGTGGACGAAATGGCCGAGGTCCTGAAATATGGCCGTAAAGCCGGCATTGAGATGGGAGGTGTAATTTATGGCCAAGGAGCAGCAGCACAGCAGAACGCCGGAACCCAGGGACAAGAGCCAGGGAACCAGGAGCATGGGGGAAATCCTGATTAGACAGGAGGAGGGGCAGGACAGCCGCCGGAGAACAGTTAGCTTTTCCAGCGAAACGCCATACCGCCGCTATTTCGGAATGGAGATCCTGGACCATGCAAAGGGCGCCGTAGACCTGGGGCGCCTGAACACCGTGGGCGTCCTGCTTTTCAACCACGATGTGGACAGAGTAGTGGGCCGCGTGATCCGCGCCTGGCTGGAAAACAACCGCGGTATGGCAGAAGTGGAATTTGACACCGACGAGGACGCGGAAAAGGTTTTCAGCAAGGTGCAGAGCGGGACACTGAAAACCACATCGGTGCGGTACAGAGTGGACAGCTGGGAGGAAGTCCGGGCCGGGGCAACATCGGCGGACGGACGATTTACAGGCCCGTGCAGTATCGCAAGACGATGGACACCCATGGAGATCTCCATTGTTTCCGTACCGGCAGACCACACCGTGGGCGTGGGTAGAGCTGATGAAAACACAGGCACGCCGGACCTGTCCGCATACGAGCGGCAGATCCAGGTAAACAAAAACACTTTCAGGAGGTAAGAAAGCAATGAACATTCAGGAAATGATTGACCGGCAGCAGGCGATTGTGGACGGCGCCCGGAACGAGGGCCGGGGCCTGACCCGCGAGGAGCAGGCGGAGTTTGACCAGCTCCAGGGAAAGATTGACGCCGCCCGGAACGCGGGAGGCCAGGACGGCAACCAGGGCGGCGGAGAACACCCTGCGGAGGGCAACCGCGGCGCAGGCGATCCCGGCGGTGCGGAGGGCGAGGGCAGAAACAATGACGCTACACGCCAGGCGGCGGTGCAGGCAGAACGCCAGCGCAACAGCGACATTGTGGCCCTGTGCCGGCAGGTAGGCATGGATCCGGCGGAGTACATCCGCGGCGGCCAGACCATGGACCAGGTGCGCCAGGCGGCGGTGGAGTTCATGATCTCCCACGGCGGCCCCGTGGGCACCAGGACCGATGACGGCCAGGGCAATGAGTTCCGCAACGCAGCGGTGGACGCCCTGCTGCTGCGTGCCGGCGTCCCTGTGAGCAATCCGGCCAGAGAGGCGGACAGCCTGCGCGGCATGTCTGTGCGGGACCTTATGATCGAGTGCATGGCCCGGAGCGGCGAGGGGTCCACCACCTCCCTGCTGCGCATGGGCAAGAATGACCTGTGGGACATGGCGGTGCGCCAGTTCCTTTCCCCCACGGCCTCTTTCCCCGCAATTCTGGATCAGGCCATCCAGAAATCCATTGTACACCAGTACCAGCTTGTGCCCACCACATTTGACCTGTGGACCAGCAAGGGCAGCCTGCCGGACTTCAAGCCCAGCAAGGCCCATGAATACACCATCGGCGGCGGCCAGTTCGACAAGGTGACCGAGGGCGGAGAGCTGAAGCACAGCACCCTGGACACCGACATGAACCCCCTGCGCAAGCTGGACACCTACGGGACCCAGTTCACCATGACCCGTGAGGCGTTCATCAATGATGACATTGGCTTTTTGTCCGAAATGCCGGGCCAGTACGCCCGCGTGGCAAAGCGGAAGATCAACAAGCAGGTGTATGAGGTCATCGTGAAGAACCCCGCCGTATATGACGGCGTGACCCTGTTTGAAGCTGACGCGCACAAGAACCTGATCGCCACCGGCACCGCCCCCACCATTGAGAGCGTCCAGAAAATGATGATGAAGCTGCTGCGCCAGACGGATCCTTTTGGGGAAAGCATTATGGTACAGCCCAAGTACATCCTGGTGCCTGTGGGGTACGGTTTCCTTATGTCCCAGCTGCTTGAAACCTCCCAGGTGGATGTGGAGGGCATTGGCAGCCACACCGCAAACGCCCTTTACAAGTACCGGACCCAGCTCCAGGTGGTGGAGGAGGGCGCAATCAACGCCCTGGCCGGATCCAGCGAGGTGCCCTGGTATATCGTGGGCGACAAGACCACAGCCAAGAGCGTGCAGGTGGACTACCTGAACGGAGTGGAAACCCCCAGTTTCCGCCGGAGCGAAAAGGCCGGTTACCTGGGCTTTGTGTGGGACATTTGGCTGGACTGGGGTATCACCGTCATGGACTACCGCGGCATTGTCCGCAATAACGGCGTAGCCATTACCGAGTAAGGAGGTACAGAGCAATGAACGCAAGATACTGGCAGAGAGGCGAAACCCTGGACTACACCGCCGAGGACGCCGTGGCCAACGGCCAGGTGGTGAGCCTGGGGAACCGGATCGGCGTGGCTGGGAATGACATTGCGGAGGGCGCAACCGGCGCCCTGCATGTCACCGGCGTGTACATCATGGACAAGAAAGCCTCCGAGAAGATCACCATGGGCGCCCCGGTGTACTATGACACCGCGGAGGACGAAATCACCGCCACTGAAAAGGGAAATATCCCCGCCGGCTATGCAGCCGCAACGGCGGAGGCCAGCGACGCCACCGTGCTGGTGAACATTGGGGACCCGGACGGCGCACCAGCAGTCCACAACAGTCTGGCCATGAAAGGCGAGGACGGAAAGGTGTACGACATTACCGTGGCCACCGGCGGAACGCTGAAAGCCACCGAGCGGGCATAAGGAGGGCGTAAGGCATGAAAAAGCTGATCGCCAAGCGCCCCGTGCTGTACCTGGGGCGGATGTATGACGCGGGCGACACCCTCCCAGCCAATGACCAGAAGATGGTCACCGCATGGCTGAACGCCAAGAGCGCGGAATGGGGCGGCCAGGAGGCACAGGAAAGCCGCCAGGAGGCCCAGGAGAGCGCCGAACAGGCGGACGGGTCCCAGGGCAGCCAGGAGCAGAACGAGGGCCAGGAGGCCGAGGAAAACGGCCAGGAGGCGGAAATGGTGGAGGGCCACCTGGACGCTGAACAGCTGGCCACCATGAAAAAGGCCGAACTGGAGCAGCTGGCCGCAGACCTGGGCGTGGACATTTCCAACGCCAAGAACAACAGGGAGCGGGCGGAGCTGATCGCGGCGGTCCCCGTACAGGCCCCCGCCAAAGAAGCAGGGAGCGCCCAGTGATGGGCGCCCCTGGCTTCAAGGATCTGGTGGCGGCTGATATTTCCACCGTGTTTCTAAACGGCCAGGAGTTCGCGGACACCCACACCATAGACGGCAGACCCATGACCGTGGTGGTGGATGAAAACGAACTGCTGGAGCGGGACAAGTCAAAAATGGGGATCCAGGTGGATGGGACCTACAAAGCCCGCCGGCTGATCTATGTGGCCAAGGAGGAATATGGACCGCGGCCCGCCCATGGGAAACAGATCAATTTTGACGGGCGCCTGTTCCGGGTGGCCGACTGCACCGAGGAGGCCGGTATGCTGGCCATTACGCTGGAGGCGGTGAGATCGTGAGAGAAAACGGCGCTATGCTGGAAATTAACACCCAAGCGGAGATCGAAAAGATCATACGCCAGCTGGACACCCTGCCCAACCGGATGAAAGCCCCCGATGTGCTGGCCAGCGCACTGAACGCAACGGCCAACGAAATGAAGCGGAAGATCGGCCAGAGGACCAGAAAACGCTATGCCATCAATGACAAGAAGATCCTGACCGACAAGAAGCGGGGCGGCATGTATCTGGAGAGAGCCAAGGGGTCCGCCACATCCGCCACGCTGATCTCCAGGGGCGGCATGGTGGAGGCCATGGCATACATGACCAGGAAGAACACCGAAACCACGGCGGCCATGCTGAAAGTGCTGAATGAAAGCGCCATGACGGCGCTGGAGGTGGACGGGCGAAAAGCCTTTGAAACCACTTTCAAGAGCGGACACACGGCCATTGTGCAGCGCGTAGGCCGCGCAAGACTGCCGGTAAAGTCCCTTATGGCCCCGGCGGTGCCCATGGCATACGGCAAGACCTACGAGGAAACCACACAGGACTATTACACCATCCTGCAAAAGCACATCCAGCGGGAGGTGGAGCGGGTCCTGGACGGTTTCGGGAGAGCGGCATAAAAAAGCGGCCCCGCAGAGGGGCCGCAAAAGTCAGCAATTATAAAAATCGTCGCTGGTGTAGCCCATTTGCAGGGCAAGGAAATAAATGTGCTTGCACGGTTTACTGCGTTTATCAAAATCAGGGCAAGAGCAATAGTCCAGTGTGGTGGTGTATTCCGTTCCGGTGGAACCGCTAACCTTTGCTGTACCGCTGTCCACATCATAGCTGATCAGCCCCAAACACTCATGGGACGCTTTTTCAAAACGGTCAGACTGGGCCGCCCCACGGTGTACTTTTTCGTTCCATTCCCCAAATGAGTGCCCAATGGGGCAATGCCGACTATGGATAGAAACAAGTTCGTTTTTTTTACGCGGGAAAATCAGGAAATACGAAACCGTTTCACGGATCGTTTTACTCCCCTCTCTCCCCTCTATCGTGCGCAGTTCGCTTGTCTTGCTTACGGGATGTTTCTTTTTCCACTGGCTATATGCAACCAGGGCAGCGGCGAGTATGACACCGCCTCCAAATGACTGCACCTCCCCGGTAAACAGGCACCCAAGCGCGAGAACGAGAACGACACCAGCGGCAATATACAGCCCTTTCCCTTTCATTTTACCACCCTTTCCATGCTCTTTTATGCTGATTATTACCACACTTTTCTGAACATTAACACAACCGTAATTATAGGGAAGAAACGGTAAAAAGTCAAGGAGGCGCAAGCATGTGACCCAAGAATTTTTGCAGGACGCCATGGTGGCGGACCTAAAGGCGCTTTTTGCCCATGAGAGGCTGAAAAACTCCCTGGGCGTCGAGCGGGAGATCCAGATCTACCCACAGGATGTGCCGATCCGGGAAAGCGACGATGAAGCCATGGACAGGGAGGCGCCGCCGGAGCCTTATGTGGTGGTGCGCCTCCGGGGAGGAAAGACCGAAAGCGACGATGACCCGCAGATCATTGACGCGGTGCTGGTGACCTGTGTCTACGACCCCGATCCGGGGCGCCAAGGCTACCGGGACGCCCTGCACATCATCAACAAAATTTATCATCACTATTCCGCCTGCGCCGTGATCGGCAACCGATGGGAAGTCCTTTACCCTATGGAGTGGACCACCCAGGAGGAGGACACACACCCGTACTATTTCACGGCCATGTCCCTGCGGATCCAGGCGCCGGCGGTCCACAAGGAGGTGCCAGAAGCATGACAGCAAAGAAACAGACCAAACCGGCGGCGGAGGCCGGCACACTGGTGTACTGCGGCCCAACGATCCCCGGAGTGGCCAAGCAATTCACATCCTACCGGGGAGGCATACCGGAGGCCCTGACGGCGGCGCAAAAGAAAACCCCGGTGCTGGGCGGCCTAACCGTACCGCTGGACCAGCTGCCGGAGGCCATGCGCCAGCTGCGGGAGAAAACCGGACCCATTTATGCCCTGTACCGAAAGGCACAGAAACGAAACTAACAGGAGGTAAAGCAACATGGCAACCTATCAGCATGGCGTGTACAACCAGGAGCAGGCCACGAGCCTGACCACGCCGATCCGAAGCAGCGCCGCCCTCCAGGTGATTTTCGGCACGGCACCCGTTCACCTGGCGGACGATCCGACCAAAGCGGCCAACACCCCGAAACTGTGTTACAGCTTTGCGGAGTGCCAGGCCGCTGTGGGCTATTCCGACGATTTCAAAAACTTCACCCTTTGCCAGAGCATTGACGCAAATTTCCGGGTGTTCAATAACGCCCCCATTATTCTGGTGAATGTGCTGGACCCCGGCAATTCCAAGCACACCAAGAACAACGAGGAGGAGGACTGCGCGGTGGCCAACGGGCAGGCGGTCTATACCAAGCCCTATGTGCTGCTGGACACCCTGGTGGTGAAGAAAGACACCACCCCGCTGGTGGCAGAAACGGACTACACGGCGGCCCACGACGATGACGGGAATGTGGTGATCACGCTGATCTCCGAAACGGCAAAGGAGGCGGAAAGCCTGTCTGTTTCCTCCACCAGCCTGAACCCCACAGGCGTGACCAAGGAGGATGTGGTGGGCGGCGTGGACACCGAAACCGGCAAGGAAACGGGCCTGGAGCTGGTGCGCCAGATCTATCCCAAGCTGGGCCTGGTGCCCGGCCTGCTGCTGGCCCCCGGCTGGTCCCACGATCCCGTGGTGGCGGCGGCACTCCAGGCCAAGACCGGCAAGATCAACGGCAATTTCGACTGCAACACCTATCTGGACATTGCGGCAGACAGCACGGGCGCCACGGTGTACACCGATGTAAAGACTGCCAAGGAAAAGCTGGGCGCAAGCTCCAACCACGCGGCGGTATTCTGGCCCAAGGGAGCGGTGGGTGAAAAGATCTATTGCCTGTCTGCCATGGCGGCAGCGGAAACGGCGGCCACCGACGCAGCCAACGAGGATGTGCCCCATGAAAGCCCCTCCAATAAGGACCTGAAAATCACCGCCACTGTGCTGGATGACGGAACCGAGGTGGCGCTGGACCAGGAGCAGGCCAACCTCCTGAACGGCCAGGGCGTGATCACGGCCATCAATGCCAACGGTTTCAAACTGTGGGGCAACAACACGGCAGCCTATCCCTCCACCACGGATCCGAAAGACCGCTGGCTGGCGGTGCGGCGGTTTTTTGACTGGGATGGAAACAACTTCATCCTGACCTACTTCCAGAAAGTAGACAAGCCGGGCAACAAGCGGCTGATCCAGTCCATCGTGGACAGCCAGAACATCATTGGCAACGGGTATGTGGCCCGCGACTACTGCGCCGGGTATCGGCTGGAGTTCAAGGAGGATGAAAACCCGATCACCGACCTGCTGGACGGCAAGCTGACAACCCACACCTACCTGGCGCCATACATCCCCGCGGAGAAGATTGTGAACATCCGCGAGTACGACACCGCGGCCCTGGAGGCCGCGCTGACCGGAGGAGGCGAGTAACCCATGAGCAAGAACATTCCGACCAAGGTAAACAACTACAATGTGTACAACGAGGGAGAAAAGCTGCTGGGCGTGGGGGATGAATTGACCCTGCCGGACTTTGAGGCCACCAGCGAAACGGTGAGCGGCGCCGGGATCCTGGGTGAGATCGACGATCCCACCATCGGCCATTTCGGAAATATGCAGCTGGAGATCCCTTTCCGCACCCTGGACAAAGAGGCCACCAATATGATGGACCAGACCAGGGCGGTGCAGCTGACGATCCGGGGCGCAGCCCAGGAGATCGACAGCTCCGGCAACATCGTGCCCAAGTCCATCCGGGTGGTGGTACGGGGCCGGGCGGCCAAGCTGACCGGCGGAAAGCTGAAACGGGCCAGCACAATGGACAGCGGCGTGACCCTGAATATCCTCTATATCCTGATCGAGGTAAACGGGGAAAGCGTCGTGGAGCTGGACAAGATGAACCCCACATACAAGGTCAACGGCGTGGATCTGCTGGCCGAATACAAGGAGATGTGCTAAATGGATGAAATCAAGAGCAACGCCGCCCTGGAGGCGGATCAGACCACTGCACTGGCACCGGCGGCCACCGCGGAGGAGCCGGAGGAGGAAAGCCTGGTCCTGAAATTCCGCAAGCCGTACAAGTTCGAGGAGCAGGAATACACCGAGGTGGACCTGTCCGCCATGGAGGACATGACGGCGGCGGACCTGTGCGCCGTGGGCAAGATCATGACCAGACTGGGCATTGTGAACCCTGTGGCGGAAATGACCGTGGATTATGCCATTTATATGGCGGCCCGCGCCTCCGGCAAGCCTGTGGAGTTTTTCCAGGGCCTCCCCACCAAGGAGGGCATTAAGCTGAAAAACATGGTCACGGGTTTTCTTTACGGCGGGGACGGCGAGGACTGACCCCGCCAGAAATCAGAAAGGCTTGTGTGGGCCTGTCCTATCTGCTGCGGACAGGGGTTGACTACTTTATGGGCCTGCCCATAGAGGAATTGCAAGAACTGGCGGAGGAGGCGATCAGGTTATATGGCAAAAGGAAAAGCCTATGAGCTGGCGATCAAGATAGCCGGCAGAGTGGACAGCTCTTTGAAAAAAGCCTGCCTGGACGCGGACGAAAACCTGGGCCAGCTGGCAAAGACAGCGGAAAAGATCGGGAAAGCCGCAAAGGTGGCCGCCGGCGTAACTGCGGCGGCGGCCACTGCGGTGGGCGTGGCCGCTGTCAAGTCCTATACGGAGCATGAGCAGGCCGTGAACAGCATGGCGGCGGCAACCGGAGCCGCCGGCGAGGAACTGGACAACCTCCAGGGAGCAATGGAGGCAGTTTACAAAAACAATTTTGGTGAAAACCTCCAGGACGCGGCGGACGCTGTGGCCACGGTGGACAGGAACCTGAAAAACATATCCCCGGATGAAATCCAGGAGGCCACGGAGGCGGCCCTGGCGCTCCGGGACACATTCGAGTACGGCGTGGAGGAAAGCACACGCGCCGCGGCGGCCATTACAAAGAATTTCGGCGGATCCGCAAAAGAGGCGTTCAGCCTGATCGCGGCGGGTGCCCAAAACGGCCTGGACTACTCCGGGGAACTGATCGACACCATCAACGAGTATTCCAGCCAGTTCTCCAAACTGGGATTTACGGCGGACGGCATGTTCCAACTGCTGCAAAGCGGCGCGGACAGCACGGCGTGGAACCTGGACAAGGTGGGCGACGCCATCAAGGAGTTTTCGATCCGAGCCATTGACGGCAGCGACACCACGGTGCAGGCGTTCCAGGATTTGGGCTACAATGCCGACGCCATGATGGAAACCTTTGCCGGCGGCGGCGAGGACGCAAACAAGGCATTTTTTGATGTGTTAAACACCCTGATGGATATGGACGATCAGGTGAAGCGGGACGCGCTGGGCGTGGCCCTGTTCGGAACTATGTGGGAGGACCTGGGCGCGGAGGCCATGCAGGCAATGGCGGACGCCTCCACGGCAGCCTATGACACCAAAGGGGCACTGGATCAGATCAATTCTGTGCGATACAACGACCTGGAGAGCGCAATGCAGGGAGTGAAACGCCAGGCGGAGGGGATCCTGTGGACCATCGGGGAACAGCTGGAGCCGTACATACTGGACGGCCTGAACTTCCTATCGGCAACCGTTATCCCAAATGTGCAGACCGCTGTGGAAAAACTGGGTGGATATGTGAAAAGCAATATCATCCCGACGATCAAGACAGCGGCCCAATGGATCGGGGAAAACAAGGACATGCTGCTGACCCTGGCCGGGGCCGTTGCCACCGCAGCGGGGGCTTTCGTAACCCTGCGGACAGCGGGGCAAGCAGCGGGGGCCATTAAGGGGATCGGCACGGTATTGGGTACGGCGGTCAAGCAGGGCGGCCTCCTGAAAACCGTTGTGGGACTGCTGGGCGGAAAATTCACCATCATTATAGCGATTATTGCGGCGGTGGCAGGTGCTTTTGTGATCCTGTGGAACAGAAGTGAAAAATTCCGCACTGCGGCCATGGGGATCTGGCAAAAGGTCCAGCCGCTCATACAGGCATTTGGCAACCTGGTGAGCCTGATCGCAACCAGCCTGGCCCCCGTTCTGTCGAACCTGGCCAGCGTTGTGCTGGCGGGACTGGAGGCCGCTTTTGTGGCATTTGCACCGTACATCCAAAATGTGATTGCAATTTTAACGAGCCTGATCGAGTTTGTAACCAATGTGTTTTCTGGCAACTGGGGCGCCGCCTGGCAGAACATAGTGGACATTTTCGGAAATGTGTTCGGCATGATCGTGAACCTGGCAAAAGTTCCTATAAACGCGGTAATTTCGGCAATCAACTGGGTTATTTCCAAAATAAACAGCATTTCCGTAACAATCCCGGACTGGGTGCCGGGCGTGGGCGGCACAACCCTGGGCTTCAATATCCCGACCATTCCGGCCCTGGCTGCCGGCGGCATTGCCACGGCCCCCACACTGGCCATGATCGGTGAGGGCGGAGAGCCGGAGGCGGTCATGCCGCTGTCTAAACTGGCGGCCCTGCTGGATGAATGGACCAAGCCGAAACCGAAAGGCGGCGGAGGCGGCCAGGAGAACGGCGACGGGGACCGGATCGTGTGGTCCCCTGTGTTTAATTTCTACGGCAACACCACCAAGGAGGAGGCCGTGGAAGCCGCCCGCATGAGTTTTGCGGAGTTCAAAAAGATGTACAAGCAGATGAAAGCCGAGGAGCGGCGCAAAAAGTTTGCCCCGGCGTAAGGAGGTGCGCACATGGCAAAAACCTACACCACCCAACAGGGGGACGCCTGGGACGCTATCGCGCACAAGGTATATGGAAGTGAAACATATACAGGCTGGCTTATGCAGAACAACCTCCCCATGCTGGATATTTTCGTATTTGAGGCGGGGACGGTGCTTCAAACACCGGACCTGCCGGAGGATGACAAGGCAGAAAACATGCCGATCGAAGAAGCAAGAAGGACCGGA
>OLSP01000723.1_pt1 | contig 33018 bp, 5 predicted proteins | sample 1672941 | NCBI WGS metagenome assembly OLSP01 (sample SAMEA3136739, study PRJEB25190) | human gut metagenome | reverse complement strand
AGCTACGGCGGCACGATTAACGTCAATGTAAAGAATCAGGAAGCACAAAACGGCAAGGTAGAAATGGTCGGCAACATGCTGGCAATGAAGTCCTCTGATGAGGCTGGAAAGGCTATGGTTTATCAAAACGGTCGCCTTAACATCGGCCTGACCACGCAGGATTCCTCCTGGAAGGGTGTAATTGACAATGCCGGTACTGAAAAGGCCGGTGAAGTAAATCTGTGGCTGCAGAACGGCGCGCAATGGATTTACGAAAACGCATCCCGTAAGGACGGCCTTGATGCAAGTAATCTTGCTGATTACAGCAGACCGTACTATGAAAAATATGATGGCATTTCTCATCTGAGCAGCCTTGTAGGTGGCAAGGATAAGGCATCTGCCGGTATCATCAGAGTAAACGATAATGATCCTATTCATATTGCCAATGCCGAAGGTGTTACCAAGGTATGGTATGAGCATGATGATGCTACACCGGGTAACATTATCGGCGGTGATGTTAAGGTTCTTAATGCCAAGACCGGCACAGAAATGATGCTTTACACCGGCAACAACGGCATCAGCAAGGGCTTTGCCGAAGGTGATACAGCTGCAGAGAAAAATAATGTCAGCGAAGTATTGAATTCTCTGGCACACAAGCTGTGGTATATGGCAGGCGACAGCAACCTTGCAGGCAGCGTATCTATTGCCGAAGGTCTTACTGCTTCCTCCGTAACTATGAAGACCGGCAACATTACCTTTGCCGAGGGTGGGCAGGGCTTCTATGACTATACTCCTGAGAAAGACGATAAGACCTATGCAACCGGCCCGATTGTAAAATCCGAAAATATCGGTGAAACACGCGAAAGCGATATCAACGGAGTAGTTTATGTTAATGTTACCGAAGCTCAGGATGGGGTGTCCGGTAATGCTCCCAGTGCTATGTATGCAGCAGGCGACGCAGTAAGTCCGCTTGTTATTGATTTACAGGGTCACACCTTGAAGCTCAATGCCAACAATCAAACTGCTAATTATGTGTCTACGGTTTATGTTGATGAAAACAAGAGCATGGAGATTAAGGATTCCAAGGGCAATGGTGTGCTGAAGGTTTCTGCCGGTCTTGGTGCTGATGGCAATGCTGACACTAAAGCTAAGTATGTCTATGGCATTCGTGTAGGCGAGGGCGGCAACCTTACTGCAAATACCGATGTTGAGATAGACGGAGTTAAATCTAGTGCTACTCAGCGTGCTTATGGTGTATATGTAAGTACCAAAGGCAATGTTGTATTCGAAAAAGACCTGAGCATCAAGAATGTTCAGACCGGCAACAAGGTTGGACCGAACACTGCCGGTATTTATGCAGACAGTTCTTCAAGTGCAGATGCGCCTATTAATATAACTGTTAAAGGCAATCTTAATATTGAAAACGTATTGGGCAGTGCAATCCGTGCATTGAATAGTTCAACTATATCTACTGCCGGTGCAACTATTAAAGCTGCGGATATGTCTAACGGTACGGATTATAGCCAATATTATGCTTTGCAGGCCAACAAGGGTACCATTAACCTGAATACAGGAGAAGGCATTACTGCCGGAATTCTGGACGTTACAGGTGATATGAAGGTAACTGACAATAAAGCTTCTGTTATCAATGTCAACATGACAAAGGGTTCTCAATGGACAGGCGCAGTAAGCAATATTCCAGGCAGTACATATAATGCCCCGGCCGGACAGTTTAATCTGACAATGGCCGAAGGTTCTGTATGGAATCATGAAACCGGTCGTTCGGTAGATACGCTGAAGACAACTTTTGCCGGCAGCAATGTTTCTAAGCTGGATGGTTCCGGTATAATCTACCAGAATTCCGACAAGGGTATCACCGTTTATGATTACAGAGGTGATACAACAGTAGTATACGGACATGATGCAGAAAATCCGCTGAATATTACTGGCGGTAACTTCACTGTAAAGACAGCAGCTGAAGGTTCTAAAATTACTTTGGTAACTGATAGCCAGGGAATTAATGCTGGCTTTGAAGCTAGTGATACTGCTGCAGAAAAGAATAATGTTAAGGAAGTGCTGAATAAGCTGGCCAATAAGCTGTTCTACACAGGTTACAAGGATGCAAATCTTGCCGGCGTAGTTAAGATTGCCGATGGTCTGACAGCGTCTAGTGTAAGTGCTATTGTAAAAGCCTCCGGCGATATCACTTTCTCTGACGGAAGCAATGGAACGAAAAAAGCAGGACAGGGCTTCTATGACTATACTCCGGAAGAAGATAAGCCTGATTACAAGACAGGAGCTATCACTAAATCGGAAAATATCAGCCTGAATCGAGAGGTAGACGATAAGGGTGTTGCACATATTAATGTAACTGAATCGAATGCCGGTAATAATAAATTTGCCAGCGCAATTTATGCAGGTGAGGAAACATCTCCGTCTAAACCGATGACTGTAAATATGTCCGGTAAAGGTCTGGCTTTGAATGTTGCACAAACCGGCGGACAGGCAGCGGCTATTTACGCAGGCGCTAATACCTACATCAAGGTTATTAACCCGTCTGCTGACCAAAAGCTTTCAATTAGAGCAACCAATACGGATACCAAAGGCTCTCATGGCATTTACGCCCTAGGCAATGCGCACCTGAATATTTCCGGCCCGGTAGAAATTACTGATATTACCACTAAGGGTGATGCTGCAACCGGCATCAATATCCAGGGCCAGCAGAGCGAGATTAATATTGATGGCCCGCTGACAATCAGCAATGTCAAAGGTCTTAGAGAACGTGGCAAAGGCATGAGTGCTTCCGGTATTCTGGTAACCGGTGACAGCTCCACTGTAACTGTCAGCGGTCCTGTAGATATTTCCGGTGTACGCGGCAGCGGTATCAAGCTGGTGGGCGCTAATACCAAGGTATCTGTTGGCGGCGGCACTATTACTGCAGCCGAAGACAGCGATAAATCGCATAATTTCTATGCAGTCCGCGTAGATAAAGGCACGCTGGATATCAACATGAAGGACGGCGCAGCAGGCGATACGACCACCAAGATTACCGGTGATATGTATGCAACCGGCCAATATGGCAAGAAGGTTGTGGAATACAGCGGCGGCGAGTTGATTGATTGGAAGGATGCAGGCATTCTCAATGTGGCCCTGACGAATAAAGATTCCTTCTGGAAGGGCGTTGCAGCCTATGACCAGTATAATGATGACTATGGCAGCGGCGGCAATACCATGCATGATATCGGCCAGTTCAACCTGTATCTGCAAAACGGTGCAGCCTGGACCAACGAACAGCAATCGCATGTGACAACTACGACCATAGCGTCCAAAAATCCTGTATGGGCAGGCAGCACGCTGGCAACACTGCATGGCGGCAAGGATGCAGCAAATGCAGGTCTGATTTACCAAAAGGATAACAATCCTATTTCTGTTGTAAATTATAGCGGTCATACCACTGTATTCTATGATCATGATACTGCTGATCCGAGCAAGATTATTGGCGGCAGCTTCAATATTACCAATGCAGCAGAAGGTTCTGCTATCACCTTTATTACAGATAATAAGGGCATTAGCTCCGGTTTTGCAGATGGCGATTCTGGCGATGCTAAGGATAAAGTAGCCAACGTACTGAACAACTTGGCAGGCAAGCTGTTCTACAAGAACTATACTGATGGTCATCTGGCTGGCGTAGTGAAGATTGCTGAAGGCCTGACAGCTTCTTCCGCAGCACTGAAGACCGGCGATATTTCCTTCTCTACCGAAGAAACAGGTACCTTTACACCTGGCCAGGGCTACTATGATTATAAGACCAGCAAGCCAGGCAGCCAGATAGCCAAAGAATTTACTACGGCAATTACCGGCGACGCAGCTGCTGATACGGTTTACATAGAAAAAGGCGTATTGAAGGACGATGGTACCTATGTATTTACTGCAGGCAGCACAACCATCACACCTGAAAAGCATCTGATTGCCGGTGGTGCATGGCTCCCGCAGATTAGCGCTGCTATTTCCGGCTCCGACGAAAACCATAATGTTACCATTGATATGAACGGTAACAAGCTGACTGTAGATACAACAACCGATACCCATACAACCAGTATCGCAGCTGTCGGCAAGGGTGCAGTAAATATCAATAATGCCGGTGCAATGGCTATTAGTGCTACAAGCACTACGAACGGGCAGACAGGTGCGCTGTTCGTTAATGCCGGAGGTACGATTAATATTCACAATGCCGGTGCTGATAATGTACTTACCTTGCGTGCTAGCAGCGCTGCTCCGGCAAATGCTGCAGTTATCAAGAGCATGAACGGTGTAAGCGGCGTTATGTCTGCTATTACTGTTGACGGTCTTGTTGATATTTTGGCTGATAAGAGCAATGCTTCCGGTGCCAACGAAGCAATCAGTGCAGTTGCTTCCAAGGTTGAGATTGGCGGTGGCGTCATCAAGGCTATTAATGGGGCTGAATATGCTATCAGTGCCTATGGCGAATTCGCTTCCAAGAACCGTGGACAGGTTAATGTGAATATTAAGAAGGATGCCGAAGGCGCTATCATTGGTGCAGGCAACAATAATGTACAGATGGAAGGCAATGTAAATCTCGGCGGCGGCATGGATAGTGCCGGTGCAAGTGCAGATGTAAGCATTGGTCTGAATACTAAGGAATCCTTCTGGAAGGGTGATGTAAGCAATACTAACGGCAGCAGTGCAGGTATTGTTAACCTTTATATGGGCAACGGTGCATCCTGGACCGGCAATAACCTTTCCGGCAACACTGTAAACGCTAATCTGGATAATGCAACCTGGACCGGCTACAGCAACGGCAATGCTATGCACCTGAAGCTGGATAACTCTATCTGGCATGTAAATGGTGCCAGCAAGCTTGCTTCCTTCTCCGGTAATAATGGCAGCATTATTGTGGCAAACAATGCAGGCGATATCAATGTAGCTGAGTACAGCGGCAATACCAATGTTATTTATAACCATGATGCTGACAATCCGACGAATATTCTCGGCGGCAACTTTAATATCGGTAAGGCTGATGCCGGCTCCGCTATTACGCTCATTACTGATAACCGGGGCATCAATAAAGGCTTTAACGCATATGATAAGGCAGAAGACCAGAATACAGTTAATGAAGTTCTTAACAAGCTGGCACAGAAGCTCTTCTACACCGCTAATGATGGCAAGTTGGCAGGTACTGTCAAGATTGCTTCCGGCCTGACTGCTTCTTCCGCAGCTTTGAAGACCGGCGATATCAGCTTCTCTACTGATGCAACCGGCACGAAGACACTTGGTCAGGGCTTCTATGAATATACTGTAACAGACGATACGGTTATTACTGATCCGATTACCGGTAATCTTGATAAGAAGTATGTAAATATGGGCATCGAAACCGAAAAAGGCATTTACAACTTCACTAAGGATACAGTTATTAATGTAACCAAGGGTGATTACAGCTCCAACCTGAGTGCTATTGAATCCAGCGGCGGACCGATTACGATTAATGCCGACGGACACAGTTTGGACGTAGCCTACCATGTTCTTAAGGGCAGCAATGTTGCACGTGCGGTAGCTACCGGCCTCAGCTATGGAAAGTCCAAAGACATTACTATTAAGGCTAAGAGTCTGAAGCTCAGCACTGATACCACCGGCTTCAGGGCCCAGGGTATTTATGCAACAGGCGGTAAGATTACCATTGACGCAGACACCGCCATTACTACCTCTGCGCAGACAGAAAGTAATGGCATTTACAGTGGCAACGGCGGCACTGTTACCATGAACGGCAATCTGGATATTCAGAAGGATAGCAAGGCAGCTAATTACATTGCGCTGAATTCTGACGATAATGGCATTATCAACGTCAATGTTAAGGATGGCAAGGCAGGTGCAGGCATTGTCAAGATTGATGGCGATGTCTACACCAAGTCTGCAGAAACCTATGATTATTGGGAGGATGAAACAACTTCTACCTCTTCTACCGTTAATCTGGCATTGCAGGGCAAAGACAGCAGCTGGAACGGCCGCAGCCTCTACGAAGTTACTTCCGGTGATGATTCCACCAGCTATGGCACCTTTAACCTGTGGCTGACAGATGGTGCAACCTGGACAAACGAGAAGAACGGCAAAGATGTTCCCAAAGGCTTTGCAGGCAGCCATGTAACGAGCTTCGTAGGCGGCAGTGATGCAGCTCATGCCGGCAATATCTTTCAAAAGGATATTAACAGTCTGACCATCGATAACTACAGCGGCAACACCAACATCTTCTACGCTCATACCGGCAACGGTGAAGCAGCTAGCGACTACGCAGCAGGCGACACTGTTATCAAGCATGCGGCAGAAGGATCTGTAGTATCCATGATTACCGATAACAGCGGCATCAGCATGGATAACGAATACAGCGTAGCTAACGTGCTGAACACCTTGGCAGGCAAGCTGACCTACAGCAACTTTGTAACAGGTGAAAAGAACCTGACAGGTTATGTGAAGATTGCCGACGGTTTGACAGCAAGCAGCAAGGCTATGCAGACCGGCGATATCTCCTTCAGCAGCAAGGACGGCAAGGGCAGCTTAAAGGATGGCTCCATTGCTCCGGGCCTCACCTATCCCGATACCCAGACTCCTGAGAGCAGCAAGCTCAACAGCGGTATTACCGGCGATGCTAAGGCAGATTACCAGTATAAGAAAGATGGCATTCTGAAGGAAGACGGCTCCTATGTATTCACTCAGGATCCGACCGTTATCGAGGTTAAAGAAGGCGCGGCAGTAAATGCAACTGCTAAAGACATCGTAATCGACACCACCAAGGCTAAGCTCGAGCTGAAGGGTGAAACCGGTATCAACGCTGAAACCGGCAACGTAACCCTGAACGGCAGCACTGTTATCAGCGGCACCGATGCGGCAATCAACGCAGGTGAAAACGCTAACGTAAATGTTAACGGCAACAACAGCGTACTTACTATCAACGGCAGCATCAATGCCAACGGTGGCAACATTACCGTAGATAGCGGCAACGCAAGCAGCACTATTACCGGCGATATCAATGCAGCGAACGGCGGCAGTGTAGTAATCAGCCTGATCGAAAAGAACTCCGTACTGAACGGCGGCTACAATGTTGATGGCAACAGCAGCATTGCACTGAGCCTGGCAAACGGTGCAACCTGGAACCTGACCGACGGCGAGGAAGCTGCAGGCATGTCCCTGCTGAGAATGTCTAAGGGCGCAGCTGCCGCAGGCCTAACTATCAGCGGCGGCAAGACCGAGGCTGAAACCGGTTACCTGAACATGACTAAGAGAAGCAAGGCTCTCCAAATTGCTGATTATAGCGGTTGGGAAACCATCATCTATAATCACGATAATAAAGGCAGCGAAGCACAAGACTTCAAATCCGGCAATACTGTTATCAGTAATGCTAAAGAAGGCTCCGGCGTAATCCTGTTCACCGACAGCAATAATATCAATATTAACAGTCAGGCTGAAGTTGAAGCAGCCCTGACTGTACTGGCAGAAAAGATTCAGTATACCGATCATGCAGCAAATGGCGCTAACCTGAAGGGTAAGGTAAGAATTGCCGAAGGTTTGACTTCTGCCGGCAAGACAGGTGTTATGAAGTGGGATGAAACAACCGGTATAGGCAAATTTGATCCCAGCAGCATAAAATGGGGCGAAATTTACAACGGTGATTATGAAACCCTGGTAATGAAGGGCGTAAGAAGCGCTGCAACCACCTCCATGCACAGCTGGCGTGACAACATGCAGGACACCTACACCGGTGCGGACCTGGCAGGTGCAGACGGCATCTTCGCTAAGGCACTGGGCGGCAAGACAAGCTCCGATGTTAAGGGTGTTAAAGATGACAACACCTACCGCGGAGTACAGGTTGGTTATGACAAGGCTCTGGCAAACGGCTGGCATGCAGGCGTAGCCTTTGACTATCGCAACGGCGATTCCAACTACCTGCTGGGCGGCAAGGGCGATAACCAGCTCTACAGCTTGGGCGTATACGGCGTGAAGAATTTCGAAGATTAGTCCTACCTGCGTGTAGCAGCTAAAGCAGGCCGTGTTGAAAACGAATACGACGTTTACAATGAAATCCGCAGCCTGAAGCTGCATGGCGATTACAAAGCCAACGCTTATGGCCTGACCATGGAATATGGCAAGACCTTCGGCACTGAGGCAAGCTACTTTACTCCGAAAGCACAGCTGACCTGGTCTCAGGTAGGCAGCAAGAATTACACTGCCCATACTCCGAAAGACAGCATGAGAATTGACCAGGACGCTTACAGCAGCCTGGTAGCACGCTTCGGTGTGGAAGCAGGCGCTAAGAGCGAAAAGGGCCGTGTATATGTTGGCTTGTATGGCGCACATGAATTCAACGGCGACATCACAGCAAGCTACTTTGCTAAGGACGGCGGCACCAAGCACACCAGCTTTGACGGTAAGGATACCTGGATGGAGATGAGCATTGGCGGCAGCTATGATTTGAGCGACAACTGCCATATCTATGCAGACTTTGCCAAGGACTTCGGCGGCGACTTCGAGCGTAAGTGGAAGGCAAGTGCAGGCCTGCGCTTCGAGTTCTAATCGCTTAGATAAGATATTTCCCCTTCTTTTATAAATAGGCTGCGGTGCTTCACGACAGCGCCGCGGCAAAAGTAAAAATCATCAGAAAAGCGAAGCAGTTATCCGTTGTAAGGCGGATGGCTGCTTTGCTTTTAAATATAATTAATAGAAGCAGTTTACAGATAATTTGCTTGAGGTGCTACTGTGAGTTGATGTTTATGGCGTTATGCTTCTTGCAGTGATTTAATTCACAATATCTTCAACTTTCACTTGACGCAATAGATTGATTATGGTAAACTCTATATGATAAAAAATACCAATAACAGAAAAATGTAAGTAATACACCCCTGAGAAAAAACATTCTTTACAAAAGGAAAAAATTACTACTGCTTTGTTATTAAATTATATAATTATAGACGATCAGGTGAGGATATTTTGCCGGATATCTTCTTAACAGGGAAGTCTGATGTGATTTCGACGCTGTTCCGCAACTGTGAAAGAGAGCTGCTTTGTCGTTAAGCTGTTGCTTAAACCTCTTACCAAGGGATAAAGTGGCAATGATCTTAAGCCAGGGTACTGACTGATTGTACATATTAAGGGTCTACGAGATTAGACGCACTTAATGAGAGGGAATTTTTGGGCATTTGGATTGCAAAATTTTCCTTTCGTTATTAGTGTGTGCTAATCTTTTTTGTTTTTTATAGATGAAAAAAATATTTTTAAGCAATCATATTGCAAGGAGTGAGTGAGAGTATGAGGAGTTATCAACAAAAAAGATGGCAGCTGCTTGCTGCCGGCGTTTTGATGTCAGTATGCACATCATGCTTTACCGTATCACCTGTCTGGGCTGCGGAATACACCAAGGGTCTTACCGGTAATGCTGAAAGTGATATGGCAATTATCGGCGGTGACGGTAATACAGTTGTACAAAACGGCAACATCGTTACCTATGATTTTCAGGGTAAGGACCACACCTTTACCGTAAAAAATAAGGATGCCATTATGACCGATAAGGATAATGATGGCTATGATTACGTTTTGAATAACGTTGACGGTGATGGCAATAAAGGTACGCTGCACTTATACCAGACCAACACCAGAAAAAATGATTTTGCAGGTGTAACCGGCCTGGCAGCAGGCGGCGGTAAGGTTGTAGTAAACAGTAATCTGGATATTACTGCTTATTCTGCCTATGCTTCTGTAGGTGTTGGCGCAGCAGGCGGCACTGAGCTGACTATCAACGGCAACGTGAAGATGCGCAAGGATGATCCCAACAGTCCTTGGGGTATTATTACTAAAAACGTTCACGGCAATATCGGTCCCGGCGGTGTAACCTCTATGGACCCGACGGACGTTAACTATACCGGTGCACGTTGGCAGCCTAGCGCTTTCAGCGTCGGCGGCCTTGATGCCAGCATTACTGTAAACGGTAATGTGTATGTTGCTGTACGCGGTACTGCGGTACAGACGAATACCTATTCAAAAACTGATGACAAAATGCTTGGCTGCAAGCTGTCAACCATCAGTCTGTTGGGCGACTCTATCAAAATCGAAACTCCGTCTGACGAAAGAAATGAAGACGGCAGCTTTAAGGAAGCATATTATGCTATGGCCAGCTACGGCGGTACCATTAACATCAACGTTGTTGATACCAATAACAGCAAGGATAAATATTCCCTTGAAAACGAAAATCTCGTAGCTGCCGAAGGCAAAACAACCAATATTATCGGCAACGTTATCGCTCTGAAGCGTTCTGAGCGTACCGATAAGCCTGACGTATATCAGGATGGCCGTGTTAATATCGGTTTGACCACTAAGGATTCTACCTGGAAGGGTGTTATTGATAACGCAGGCACCGACCATGCCGGCGAGGTTAATGTATGGCTGAGCAACGGCGCACAGTGGACCCATGAAGCAACCTCCCGTGTAGACGGTCTGGATTACAGCAACATGCCGGCATACAGTAAGCCGAGCTATGATAATTTTGACGGCGTATCTTATGTTAATAAGCTTGTCGGCGGCCAAAAGTCTGCCAACAGCGGCTTTATTTACCAGAACAGTGATGTAAAGCTGAATATTGCAAATTACAGCGGCTACAATACCATCGTTTATAAGCACAATAATAAAGGCATGGAAAAGGCTGACTTCATCGGCGGTGATGTGACTATTCAGCATGCTAATGCCGGTGCTAATGTTACCCTGGCAACCGATAATAAAAATATCGACATTAAAAACGGTGATGAGGTTGAAGCAGTACTCAATGCTTTGGCAAGCAAGCTGACCTATAGCGGTTATGTGAATAACGAAAGAGATCTTTCCGGTACTGTTATGATTGCTTCCGGCCTGACTGCCTCCAGCATTACTGCCGAAGCTAAGGGTATGATTAAATTTAACGAGAAAACCGGTGAAGGCGGTTACACCAAGCCGCAGGAGGGCGAGCAGAATACTGCGGAAATCACCAGCGGCATGACCGGTACTTCTGCAGACAGCGATTATACCTCTGCCAATATCCGTCAGGAGGACGGCTCCTATAAATTTACTCAATCTACCAAAATTGACGTAGAGAACGGTACTGCTATCGATGCAGCTGCCGACATTACTGTTAAGGCAGCAGATACTGCTTTGACTCTGGATGCTAAACAGGGCATTGTTACCAACGGCAATACTGTAGACATTACTTCCCGTACTTTGCATCTGACCACAAAAGAGGATGCTATCGTTGCTGATGGCGGTAAGGTTATCAGCATGGGTATTACCAATATCAACAAGGATGCTGCCAGCGATAAGCCTGCGGCAGAGAATGCTGTTAAGGCAGCAAACGGCGCTGAGGTTACCTTGGGCAATGGCGTTATCAAGGGCAATATTATCAGTGACGCTTCCGTAGTTAACATCAATAAGGATAACATGGATGCCGACGGCAAATATAAAGAGGGCTCTTTAGAGGGCAATCTTACTGTTGCTAACGGCGGCAAAATCGACCTGACTGTTGCCGATGGCAAATTCCTGGGCAGCATTGTGAAGCCGGGTGCGGCAGTTGCGGCTGTCGGTGACGACGGCACTGTTAACCTGACTGTTGCTGACGGTGCGGTATGGACCGGCGCGCATAAAAATGCCGATGCCGAGCTGAACCTGACTCTTTCCGGCGGTGTATGGAATAATAACGGCACCGACGCAACCTATGTAAATAGCCTGAAGGGCGGCAAGGGTGTTGCTAAGACTATTAAATATATCAATCCGAACGGCGGTAATAACGAGGAAGTAGAAATTCCCGTTAACGGCTTTATCAGCATGGCTCCCGATGCCGGTGCTGTTACCGTAGGCAGCTTCGGCGGTACTCATATCGTAAGCTATGACCATGATAATGCAGGCAGCGATGTAAGCGATTACAAGGGCGGCAACTTCACTGTTGAAAAAGCAGATAAGGGTTCTATGCTGATTGCGGCAACAAGCAGCAAGAACATCAAGACTAATGATCAGGACGCTGTAGAAGCAGCCTTCAAGGCATTGAGCCAGAAGATTTACTATGGCAATGCCGGTGTTGACGAAAACCTGACCGGTAAGACTATGATTACCTCCGGCTTAACTGCTTCCAGTATTTCCCGTTGGATCGGCGATATGAAATTTGACAGTGCTAACGGTGGCGTAGGCAGCTTTGTCGGCGGCAGCGGTATCAATATTACCGGCGATTACGAAACCGCACTGATGAAGGGCGCAAGAGCGGCAACCACCAGCGCAATGCTTTCCTGGCGTGATAATGCTGCGAACGTAATTTATCGCGGTGATTTGCTGCGTGCGCATATGGAGAGCGACGGCATCTGGGCTAAGACCTACGGTGGCAAGGATACCTACAATGCGAATGCGGTTGATCTGAGCAACAGCTATTGGGGTGCACAGGTTGGCTTTGACCGTATGTATGACCACGGATGGATTGCAGGCGCTGCTATTGATTATCAGAAGGGCAGCTCCAGCTACAACTATACCGATGACGATTTCGGCAATATCGGCGGCAATACCGGTGACAACAAGCTGTACAGCTTCGGCCTGTATGCTTCCAAGGACCTGGGCGACGGCGCACATCTGGACTTCGCAGCTAAGGCCGGCAGCGTGCGCAACGAGTTCAGCGTACACAACGGCATCGGCACCGAGCTGAACGGTACCTACAGAAACCGTGGCTACAGTGCTACCGCAAGTCTGGCAAAACGTATCGGTACAGATAAGAGCTACCTTGAGCCTCAGGCACAGCTGACCTGGGCACACTTGGGCGGCAGAAACTTTGCGGCCGTAACCGACGGCGGTGAAGTTCTGGACGTTAACCAGGGCAACTACAACAGCTTGGTTGGTCGTCTGGGCTTAGAACTCGGCAAAACCGGTCGCCTGGGCTCTGTTTATGCACGCTTCGGTCTGGCACATGAGTTCTCCGGCGATGTCACCGGCAGCTACAGCGCAGAGGACGGCGGCAGCAAGACTACCTCTGTAGAAACTAAGGGAACATGGGCAGAAATGAGCCTTGGCACTACCTTGAATATTAAGCCTAACGCAAGCGCATATTTTGATGTTTCCCGCAGCTACGGTGCAGATTATGAGCATGACTGGAAGTTCAGCGGCGGCCTGCGCTTTGCACTTGACCGTTTGCCGAAGCATGAGCAGGAAATTGCCGGTCAGGCAGAGGCTGAACAGTTCATTGCAGGTAATGCGGCAGAGGTTCAGAAAAACGCAGCTGCTAACGTAAAAACCGACGCTATGCCGGGTATCGCTGCACAGGAGCAGACTCTTAATGCTCAGCCTGCAGTGCAGGAAGCAGAAGAAACTACTGCTGTTGCAGAGCATTCCGAGCCGAAATATGTTGAAACCGTAACCAGCTACGATGCACCGGAGCCGACCGCAGCAGATTTTGACGAAATGAGCTTTGAGCTGGCACCTATCGTTGTTACCGCTTCCCGCATGGAGGAATCCATCCTTAAGGCTAAGGCAGATATGAGCGTTGTTGGCCGTGAAGAAATCGAGCAGATGCACATGGACAACGTGGAAGAGGTTCTGCGTACCGTTCCAGGCGTCCAGTTCTTGGATTACGGCTCCAACGGCTTGAATGCCAACATGAGCGGTATCCGTATCAACGGCAGCAAGGACGTTGTTATCCTGGTTGACGGCGTGCGTGTTAACGACTTCAAGGGCGCAGGCAGCAGCGGTTATATGTTTGCCGCACTCATGAACAATATGGATAACATCGAGCGCGTCGAGGTAATGCGCGGCAGTGCTGCTACCATGTACGGCAGCGGTGCCAAGGGCGGTGTTATCAACATCATCACCAGAAGACCTGAAGGTGCAAAAACCGTTATTGATATTGCCAAGGGCAGCTTCGGCAAGGAAGCCTATAAATTCAATACTCAGGCTGCCAAAGACAAGGTAAGCTACAATATTTACCATGACAGAACCATTTCCGGCACCAGCAAGGACGGCAGCGGTAAGGAATGGCCGGGTCAGAGCAATACCAAGAGCAGCGGTGCTAAGTTTGAGTATAAATTCAACGATGCCAATAAGCTGACCTTGAACTATGAAACCATCGGCTCCAACTTCAGCGGTACCGACCTGGTATACGGCGGTCATTATGTAGGCATGTACGACAGCAATAGCGTAACTCTGAAGCATGATTGGCAGATTAACGATCAGTGGAGCAATTCTCTGATGTATCGTGCAACCAAAGAAAAATCCTCATGGGATAAGCCGGGCGGAGAGGATACTGATATTTCCGAGCCAATTACAAGCAATCTGGAATACAAGCTGTACAGCGATAACTTCAAATATCAGACCGACAGATATACTATGGTCGGCGGTATCGAATACAGCAAGGGCAAGGATAATACTAACCACAAGGAAACCAGCAATACTTCTCTGTTCCTGCAGGGTGATTGGGAGCTTGTGCCGCATGTAACCTTATCCGGCGGTATTCGTCACGACAGACCTGACAGCTATGAATGCCATAACTCCATCAGCTATAAGCTGGGTTGGGATATTACCGAGAAGGATACCTTGTATGCAGGCCGCAGCGATTACTACATTCTGCCGAGCCTGACACAGCTGTATGACCATAAATACGGTAATGCAGACCTGCGTGCTTCCGAAGGCCGTACAACATCTATCGGTTACAACCACGAATTTACACCTGATAATTACATGATGCTGAGCTGGTTCGAAACCAAGTCCGGTGTTGGCATGACTATGAACAGCACCACCGACAAGGACGATCCGAACTATGGCCAGTATCAGAACAGCATAGGCGGTATTTCCCGCGGCTGGAACGCACAGTACAATGCTCGTCTGAGCGATGCTGTAACTGTTAAGCTGGGCTGGGCACATCTGTTCTATGATGAAAAGGACAGCTTTACTCAGGGCTATGCACCTAAGGACAAAGCAACCTTCGGTGTATATTATGACAAGAATAAATTCAGTGCTGCCTTCGACGGCTTCTACTTCATCCGTGATAAACGCGGCATGAAGGAAGGCATTAAGGGCTGGCCTTCCGATAAGTATGGCGTTTACAACCTTGCTCTTAATTACACAGCTGATAAGCAGACTAAGTTCTACGTTAAAGTAGACAACATCTTCAACAAGCTGTGGGCTGAGCACACAGACGTTATCTGGGGCGGCGGTGCCGACAGCTGGTATGCTATGCCGGGCAGAAGCTTTATCGTTGGCATGCAGTACACCTTCTAAGATAAACGGACTCATGTTATATACGGAGCAGTAACTTCTGCTCCGTAGTATAAAAAAAACTTTTTTGATGAATGTAAAGGAGATTTTATCATGGCAAAAGCTGCTAAAGAAGAAACCAAAGTAACCGAAATGGAAAATAAAATCGAGAAGATGACTAAGTTCCTGGCGGACAATAAAATCGAATGCTTCGATATCCAAAAGCTGGAGGACGAGCACCACACCACTATCTTCCGTAGCCGCATGGAAGTTAAGGGTCAGCTGCTGCCGATGGCATTGCTGATGGATGACAGTGTTTACATGCTGCTGCAGGTGCAAATCGCTCCGCAGGTAATCGATGAAGAAAAGCTGAAAGCACTTGCCGGTGCTATCAACAACATGAACAACAACGTTCGTCCGTTCAAATTCACCGTTTCCGAGAGAGGCGACTTCATGCTGAACGCATGCATTACCGCCGAAAACACCACCTTTAACCCGGCTCTGGTAAACGCTATCATGGGTGAAGCAGTTAAATTTATGGAAGCACAATACGGCAACATTATGGAAGCCGTTTGGGCTAAATAAGGAGAGTGGCAGAAATGAAAAAGAAACTTATGACTTTGCTGATGAGTGCTGTTATGGCTTTGGGTATCAGTGCCAGTGCGTTTGCCGCACCTGTAGGTGTTGTTAATGTTAATGCCGTTCTGAACAGCTATCCGGGAATTACCGAGATTGCCAAATCCGTAGCACAGGAAAAAACTCGCCTGCAGGAAGAGTTCAATAAGCAATCTGCTAACATGAGCGATGCTGAAAAGCAGGCTCTGGCTGAAAAGCTCAGCAAGCAGCTGGCAGACTTTGAACAGAAGAAGATGGCTCCTGTACAAAGAAAAATCAACAAAACTATTCTTGACGTAGCTAAAGCAAACAATATTGACAGTGTTGTAAATATGAATGCTATGGTAGCAGGCGGCAAGGATCTTACCGACGAGGTTATCAAAGCGCTGAAATGAACGCAGCGTGTTTATGATAAGCTGAATAATTTTGTTATGAAATCGCAGGCTGCGCTGATGAGAAGCAGCCTGGCCGGTTTCTATATAAACTGCGCGGAGAATGACTTTGCGCAGAGGGGTTAGCAGAAGCAGTGGTTGTTTCTGCTTTTTCCTGATTTTTTGATAAGGAGGACTATATGCTGAAGCTTAGTCAAAAGAAGAGAAAAGCTCTTTTAGCACTGGCCGTTGCCGCAGCTGTTATAGGTGCTAATAATGCATTCGCAGCAAGCGTGCATGACAAGGCTATTACTGAAAGTAACCAATATGGCAGCGCTGTGCGTACATATTGGAAAGAAGCAGGTGTGTATAATGCCAAAACACACACCTACACCTTTAATGAGGATGTAACCTTAAAGCCTAATGCATCGGACCAGGATTTTAACCATTGGACACCGATGTTTGGCGGTATCTATATAGCCGGAAACAAACCGGTTACCATTGATATGCAAGGCCATCGTCTTGATCTGGCACTGAATGTCGACCAACCTAAAGGAGTTAATAACGTAAGGGCTGTAAGTCCGAACGCTATTCATGTTAGCTCTGCCGATCTGGTAATCAACAACGTTAAGGGTATGGAGCTTTCTGCTAAAGGCAGCTTTTTGAGTGCAGGCAAGCTGCGCGGTATTTATGTTGCAGGTACTAACCAGGAGGGCGCCTATGGCGACGGCAAGGGACTTGCCAGCCTGACCATCAATAATGCCGACGGTTGGGAAAATGCTGTAAAATTCCATTCCAGCCAGCCTCAGGTTGAAAACGCTATTGAGGTATGGAAAAATACCGGCAGTGCCGATTTGAAAATTTCCGGCATGGTTGACCTGTATGTAGGCAATGACAGCGATGTTATTACCGTAAGAGGCGGTAACTCCTCTTACGATATCGACAAGGCACCTACCGCTTATATCGGCGGCGGCGCAATTAAGGCGGCTATGGGACGTGCTGCTGTTGTCAGCGGCGGCGAGCTGTCTATCAATTCCAAGCTGCAGGACGGCGCCATTGTTGCGGCAGAAGGCAGCCGTGATGTACAGGTTGAAGGCAACATCCTGGTTAAGGATCAGCAAAAGGATCAGGGCATTCTGACCTTGGGCATGAATACCGACAAATCCTATTTCAAAGGTACCATTTTCAATGATAACGGTGCCGGTGAAGTATATATGCTGCTTGCCAACGGTGCGCAATGGACCAATGAAAGAAAAGGCGATTATAATTATCATAACAGCAGCCTGAACCAGCTTGTCGGCGGTGAAGCTGATGCCAAAGCAGGCAATATCTTCCAAAAGGACAGCGGCAGTCTGACCATTGATAAATACAGCGGTAACACCAATATTTTCTACGCTCATACCGGCAACGGTGAAGCAGCTGAAAACTACGCAGCAGGCAACACTGTTATCAAGGGTGCAGCAGCAGGCTCCGTTGTAAGCATGATTACCGATAACACCGGTGTTGCAATGGATAACAAGGACAGCGTAGCCAACGTGTTGAACGCATTGGCAGGCAAGCTGACCTACAGCAACTACGTAAACGGCGAAAGCAACCTGACCGGTTATGTGAAGATTGCCGACGGCCTGACTGCTTCCTCCGCAGCACTGAAGACCGGTGATATCAGCTTCAATAAGGAAGATGGCAAGGGTTCTTATAATGCCGGTGCGGTTAATCCCGAAGTACCGACTGTAAAAGAATACACCAAAACCCTTACCGGTATGGATTTTGCGGACGAGGCGTATAAAGATGTAATTAAGGACGGAGTATACAAATTTACTCAGGATACCAAGATTACCAACCAATATGCTATTGACCTGGGCGAAGATGTAACTATCGACGCAGCAGGAAAAACCTTGACTCTGGTTGTTAAGGATGTAGAAGAAATTGGTTCAGGCATCAAAGTCAACATTAAAAATAATTCTGTTATTAAGGCTGATACCTTAAAGATGGAGCTTACCGGTACGGATATTGTTACAGGCAGCGGCCTGAAGGGTATCAACGTTACCAATAAGAATGCTAAGCTGACTATTGACAGCAAGCTGGATATTACTGCTAACGGCGATGCTGATACTATCGGTATTTATAACAAAGGCGACGTTGTTGTAAACGGCGATGTAAAGCTGGATATTGAAGGCAACGATGGCGGCAATGATTACTACGGTGCAAGCGGCCTGTACGCAACCAGCAGCATGGGAAAAACCCAGGGCGGCACTATTACCGTTAACGGTAATGTAGCCTTCCAAGGCAATGCCAACGGCCTGTTTGCTAATGCCGGCGGCAGCAAGATTTCCGTTAAGGGCGGCAGCATTGTTGTTAAGGAAGGACAAACTGTTGGCTATTCTGCTATCAGAGCTGAAAACGGCGTAGTTAACATGAACGTCGTTGAAGATGAAAACGGCAATGTTACCGGCGCAGATAAGAATGATGTAACCATCAAGGGCAACATTGGTGTTACTACCGGCGCAGTGAATGTTTCTGATATTCATGGCACCAAGAGCGAAATTAACCTTGGCCTTACTACAGATAAATCCAGTCTGACCGGTGTTGTTCAAAACAGCTATGGTGACGGCGTAGCTCAAGGTGACTTGACCTTTACCGGTGTGGCAAACCTGTGGCTGCAAAACGGCGCAACCTGGAACAACGAAGTAGTTGATACGATTATCAAAAATCCTTGGGGCGGCGAAAAATGGGCAGGCAGCCGTGTAACCAACTTTACTGGCGGCGAGAGCGAAGCAAAAGCAGGCAACATCTTCCAAAAGGATAATAACAGCCTGACTATCAGCAATTACAGCGGCAATACCAACATCTTCTACGCACATACCGGCAACGGTGAAGCAGCTGAAAACTACGCAGCAGGCGATACCGTTATCAAGGGTGCTGCAGCAGGCTCCGTTGTAAGCATGATTACCGATAACACCGGTGTTGCAATGGATAACAAGGACAGCGTAGCCAACGTGCTGAACGCATTGGCAGGCAAGCTGACCTACAGCAACTACGTAAACGGCGAACGCAACCTGACCGGTTATGTTAAGATTGCCGACGGCCTGACTGCTTCCTCCGCAGCACTGAAGACCGGCGACATTACCTTCAGCAAAGAGGACGGCAAAGGCAGCTATCCTACCGAAACTCCTGTTGTTCCGCCTAAGACAGAGTTTACTACTGCTCTGACCGGTGACGCTGCAACTGATACCGAATATGTAGGCAACATTCAGGACGGCAAGTATGTATTCGGTGCTAACACTACGATTAACGCTGCAGCTAAAAATGCTGTAGAGGTAAAAGCACCGCTGACCATTGATGCAGGCAACAACCAGCTGGTATTGATGGCTAAACAAGGTGACTATATTAGTGCTGTGCCTCTGTTCAAGCAAGCAGTTGAAGGCACAACCTCCATCAAGGCTGACAAGCTGGTAATCAAGAACTGTACGAATGACTTCAAAGAACGTTCCGGTATGGAAGTAACTAAGGGTAATGTTGATATCAATGCTGATGTTGACATGAAGCTTTCTTCTATGTCTAATGCTTATGGCATTTATGTAAAAGCTAACGGCAGCAGCGTTGCTATCCATGGTGATTTAAACTTAGCTGATAGTGAACAGTTTGACAGCATCAACGGCTTGTATGTAGAAAATGCCGTTGATTATGGTGCCAAAACTTCTGCTATTACTGTAGACGGCAAGGCTGACATCAACCTTCATAACGGTAATGCGATTACTGCTATCAGAAACGGCTCTACTGTTTCTGTCGGCGGTGGCAATATTAAAATTGTGAAGAACAACAGCAAGGAATTCTACGCTCTGCAATCTGATGGCGGCGTTGTGAATGTCAACATGAATGCAGATAAGAATGCAGCAGGCACTGCTACTACCGTAATTGAAGGCAACATCAGTGCTTATGGAGAAAAAGCTAATAAAGCTTTCGATATGGATGTTACCGACAGCATTATCAATATCGGTTTGGGTGACAAGCAATCTTCCTGGACAGGTACAGCTTTTGCAAAGGATCTTGGTACCAGCGGCTTCCCGTTCAAGGGTATCGTTAATCTCTATCTTGCTAACGGCGCAACCTGGAACAATGAGGCATGGGGCAAAACCAATGCAGCATTTGAAGGCAGCCATGTAGCTAAGCTGGCAGGCGGTGCAAGCGAAGCTGCTGCAGGCAACATCTTCCAAAAGGACAGCAATAACCTGACCATTGATAATTACAGCGGCAACACCAACATTTTCTATGCACATACCGGCAATGGTGAAAACGCAAGCAACTACGCAGCAGGCGACACCATTATCAAGAGTGCGGCAGCAGGCTCCGCAGTTAGCCTGATTACCGACAACACCGGCATAAGCATGGATAACGATGCAAGCGTAGCTAACGTATTGAACGCACTGGCAGGCAAGCTGACCTACAGCAATTTTGCAAGCGGCGAAAACAACCTGAACGGTTCTGTTAAGATTGCTGACGGCCTGACCTCCAGCAGCCAGACCTTGAAGGTTGATACCATTAAATTCAATAAGGATACCGGTAAGGGCTACACCAAAGAAGAAACTGTAAATCCGGGCGGTGGTGAAAAGACTACCTTTACCGATGCTATTACCGGTGAAAAGCAGGGCGTATTCAGCGCAGTACAGCAGGAGGACCTGTCCTATGTATTTGCTGAGGACGCAAGCATTAATATCAACCAGATGACTCATAAGGAAAAGGATCCGGATTGGGAAGGCTCCTTCATCATCAGCGGTGCGGCTGTACAGAACGCTGCAGGCGTTGAAAATCTGGTAATCAAGGCTGATGACAAGACTCTGAAGCTGAACGTAGCTCTGGACGACAAGACTGTTCCGCCTGATAAAAACGCAGGTATTCTGAACAACAGAATTCCGCTGCGCGGCATTGACAACAGCATTGCAGGTAGCACAACAAGCATTACTGCAGGCACTCTGGATATCAACATTGATAATACCTACAGCCGTAAGACCAGCAGCGGCAACCCACTGATCGGCGAAGGCAGCGCAATCGGCATTTATGCTAAGAGCGCAGGCGAGAAGGCTGTTGTAGAGGTTACCGGCAATACCGCTATTAAGGCTCACGGCTATAACAATGTTTACGGCGTTAACGCTAACGGCAATGCCGAAATTAAGCTGCACGGCGATCTGACCATGGCTAAGGACGGAGAAGAGTGGGCTCTTGATAACGTTATCAAAGGTCAGAACACTACTACCTTGGGCGAATCCTCCTGGAGAAATATTGCCGGCATCAACGCTAACGGCGCAGGTGCAAGCGTAACCGTTGACGGCAAGACTACTATCGCAGCTCACGGCTCCGGTGTTGTAGCTGCAGATGGTGCAACTGTTAACCTGGGCGCTGCCGATATCGAAATCAAGAATAACAGCAACGAGGACGGTTATGGCTTCCATGCTTTGGGCGCTGCTCTTGGTACCGTTAATGTTGGCGGCGAGGGCAAGACCGTTACCGTTAAGGGTAATGCAGGTCTCTTCGGCAAACAGAGCCAGAAATTTGCGAGCGACAGCAAGGAATCTGTTATCAACCTGAAGCTGACTACCGAAGATTCCGCATGGAACGGCGTTGCATACAAACATTTCGATGCAGAAAAAGATGCAGGCCTGAGCGGTTCCATGAACCTGACTCTGGCAAACGGTGCTTCCTGGAATAACGAGAAGTATGGTTATGTATACGGCGATTCCGAATGGGAGAAATACAAATTCACCGGCAGTGAAATCGCTAACTTCGTTGGCGGTGCAAGCGAAGCTAAAGCAGGCAACATCTTCCAAAAGGATGCGAACAGCCTGACCATCGACAACTACAGCGGCAACACCAACATTTTCTACGCTCATACCGGCAACGGTGAAGCAACTGAAAACTACGCAGCAGGCGATACTGTTATCAAGCATGCTGCAGCAGGCTCTGTAGTATCCATGATTACCGACAACACCGGTATTGCAATGGACAACCAAGCCAGCGTTAACAACGTACTGAACGCACTGGCAGGCAAGCTGACCTACAGCAACTTCGTAAACGGTGAGAAGAATCTGACCGGTTTCGTGAAGATTGCCGACGGCCTGACTGCTTCTTCCGCAGCACTGAAGACCGGCGATATCACCTTCAATGAAGCAGATGGTAAGGGCGGCTTCGTATCCGCTCCTGTAATTCCGGACCATCAGGTAACGACCTCCTTCACCACCACTCTGACCGGTGACAAGGAGCAAGACGAAGAATACCTGCTGGGCGGCGTAATCGCTGCAGACGGTACTTATAAATTTACCGAAACAAGCGATATTACCGCAGTAAGCGCAATTAATACCGCAAAAGACCTGAAGATTGATGCAACCGGCAAAACTCTGACCGTGAATACCGCAGGTACCGACAGCGCAGCAATCAAGGTTCTTAACGATGGCGGCTCCAATGTAGATATTAAGGCTGACAAGCTGGTTATCAAATCCAGCTCTGAATACGCAGGCAAAAACTCCGGCATTTATGCAGGTGACTGGAATACTACCAGAAAGAATGTTAACATTACTGCTGATGTAGATATTACCGCAACCAACACCGTAGGCAACAACAACTATGTATATGGTGTTCTGGCATCTAAAGCCGACATTACTGTAAACGGCAGCCTGAAGGCTAATATTGACGGCGGCAAGGGCGGCTATGACCATACCTCTGTTTCCGCACTTATTGCACAAGGCAGCTCCTACAGAAAATATGCAAGCACGATTACCGTTAACGGTGATGTAGATATTACTGCAAACGGCAACGGTCTGCATGCTAACAATAACGGCGCTGTTGTAACCGTAAACGGCGGCGGTGCGATTACCATTAATGACAGCAGTGCTAAGGGCGGTTATGCAGCATTGCGTGCAGGCAACGGTACCGTTAACATGAACGTTGCTCTGGAAAACGGCAAAGCAACCGGCGGCCTGGGCAAGGACGTTGCAATTAAGGGCAACCTGGCAGCAATTAAAGCCGGTGACCAAACAGCATCTGTTATCAACCTGGCATTGGATACTGCTAAATCCTCTCTGGAGGGCGTATCCTACATGACCGAGGGCAACGGCCAAATCAACCTGTGGCTGCAGAACGGTGCAAGCTGGACTAACGAAGTACACGGCTCTGCCGAAAAGGATTGGAAGGGCAATAGCTTATTCAACGGCAGCCATGTAACCAACTTTGCAGGCGGTGCAAGCGATGCTAAAGCAGGCAACATCTTCCAGAAGGATGCTAACAGCCTGACCATCGACAACTACAGCGGCAACACCAACATCTTCTACGCACATACTGGCAACGGTGAAGCAGCTGAAAACTACGCAGCAGGCGACACTGTTATCAAGCATGCGGCAGAAGGCTCTGTAGTATCCATGATTACCGATAACAGCGGCATTGCAATGGATAACGCATACAGCGTAGCTAACGTACTGAATGCTTTGGCAGGCAAGCTGACCTACAGCAACTTCGTAAACGGTGAGAAGAACCTGACCGGTTATGTGAAGATTGCCGACGGCCTGACTGCAAGCAGCAAGGCTATGCAGACCGGCGATATCTCCTTCAGCGCCGAAGACGGTAAAGGCAGCCTGAGGGATGGTTCTCTGAAGCCTGGCTTTACCTATCCGGAAACTCAAAAACCGGGCAGCAATGTAATCAACCAAGGCATTACCGGTAACGCTAAGGATGATTACCAGCTGAAGATGGACGGCATCCTGAAGGAAGACGGCTCTTATGTATTCACTCAGGATCCGACAAAGATTGAGGTTAAAGAAGGCGCAGCAGTAGGTGCAACCGATAAAGACATCGTAATCGACACCACCAAGGCTAAGCTGGAGCTGAAGGGCGAAACCGGCATCAATGCTGAAGGCGCAAACGTTACTGTTAATGGTAACACCAGCATCAGCGGTGCAACCGGCATCAATGCAGCAAACGGCAATGTAACCCTGAACGGCAGCACTGTTATCAGCGGCACCGATGCGGCAATCAACGCAGGTGCAGATGCTAACGTAGTTGTTAACGGCAACAACAGCGCACTGACTATTAACGGCAGCATCAATGCTGACGGCGGCAACATTACCGTAGACAGCGGCAAAGCAACCGGCACTATTAAAGGCGATATCAATGCAGCGAACGGAGGCAGCGTAGCAATCAACCTGACCGAGAAAAATTCTGCTTTGAACGGCGGCTATAATGTAGACGGCACTAGCAGCATTGAAATGAACCTGGCAAACGGCGCAACCTGGCATCTGACCGACGGCGAGGAAGCTGCAGGCATGTCCTTGCTGAGAATGGCTAAGGGCGTAACAACTCCGGGTCTGACTATCAACGGCGGCAAGACCGAGGCTGAAAAAGGCTTCCTTGACATGACAGAGAGAACCAAGACTCTGGATATCGCTCATTACAGCGGTTGGGAAACCGTTATCTATGACCATGAGGGTAAAGGTGACAAGGTTGAGGACTACAAGTCCGGCGATACCGTTATTGCTAAGGCTGACAAGGGCTCCGGCGTAATTCTGTCCACCGACGGCAGCGGCATTACCATGACCGATAAGAAAGCTGTTGAAGCAACCTTGAAGGCATTGGCACAGAAGGTTACCTATAAGGATCATGCCGCAAACGGCGAAAATCTGAGCGGTAAGGTACAGATTGCCGAAGGTCTGACTTCCTCCAGCCAAGGTATTAACATCGGCACTCTGCATTGGGATGAAAACGGCAAGGGCCAATATGATCTTGACAGTGTAAACTGGAACAAGATTATCGAAGGCGATTACGAAACCTTTGTAATGAAGGGCGTAAGAAGCGCAGCAACCACCTCTCTGCATACCTGGCGCGACAACATGCAGGATACCTACACCGGTGCAGACATGGCTGATGAAGACGGCATGTTCGCAAAAGCACTGGGCGGCAAGACCAGCTCCGATGTTAAGGGCCTGAAGGACAGCAACACCTACTACGGCGTACAGGTTGGCTACGATAAGGTTGCAGCAAACGGCTGGCACACCGGTGTGGCATTTGATTACCGCAACGGCGATTCCAACTATCTGCTGGGCGGCAAGGGTGACAACCAGATGTACAGCCTGGGCGTATACGGCGTGAAGAACTTTGAAAACGACGCTTACTTCCGCGTTGCAGCGAAGGTTGGCCGTGTTGAGAACGAATATGACGTATACAACGAAATCCGCAGCCTGAAGCTGAACGGCGATTACAAAGCCAATGCTTACGGCCTGACCATGGAATACGGCAAGACCTTCGGTGATGAAGAAGCATACTTCACTCCGAAAGCACAGCTGACCTGGTCTCAGGTATGTGCTAAGGATTACACTGCTCATACCGACAACGCAACCATGCAGATTTCTCAGGACAGCTACAGCAGCTTCGTTGGCAGACTGGGCTTTGAAGCAGGCGTGAAGAGCGAAAAAGGCCGCGTATATGCAGGCCTGTTCGCAGCACACGAGTTTAACGGCGACATCAGCGCAAGCTACTTTGCAAACGATGGCGACAGAAAACACACCAGCTTCGACGGTGAAGAAACCTGGATGGAAATGAAGCTCGGCGGCAGCTATGACTTCAGCAAGACTGCTCATCTGTATGCAGATATTGCTAAGGACTTTGGCGGCAACTTCGAACGCAAGTGGAAACTGAACGCAGGTCTTCGCTTCGAGTTCTAAGATAATTATTTCAGCTCTCTCATATTTTTCATACTCAGCTGCGGCGCTGTACTTGCAGCGCTGCGGCAACCTTAAAAACCTTATAAACGACAATATACGTGCTGCATATCTGCTGTAAGGCGGATATGCAGCACATTTTTTTTGAGAGCTTCTTATATTTGTATTATCGGTAATTTTTGCGGATTTTCTGATGCGAGCCGATATTTATACTGATTTCTTGCTTGCTGTGCTGTAATGCAAATATATTTGACTGCTACTTGACGTTCAATAACACATGTGGTAGACTCTAAGTAATATATATTTTCAATAAAAGAGCAAGTGTAATTAATGCACCCCGATTAAAATACAAACGACTAAAAGAAAAGCCGATGCTGCTTTTTGCGTCGTTCAATTTAATACAAACAATTAGGTGAAGATATTCTTGCCGGATATCTTCTTTGCAGGGAAGTCCAATGAAATTTTGGCGCTGGTCCGCAACTGTGAAAGGGAACTGTTTCATCGTTGAGCTTTAGCTTAAACCTCTTACCAAGGGATGAAACGGTAATGATCTTAAGTCAGGGTACTGACTAATTGATATTTAGTAAAGATCTGCGAGAAAGGATTTTATTAACTTGACGGTAGTAGTATGTCTATTACACAATGAGAGTCCATTTTTGCTTGATCTGCTGTTATAAGTTTTCAAGATAGCACAGTTTAAGCCTTGTTAAGCTGTGCTATTTATTTTTTTGAGTTGTTATGAGTGTATTAAAGGAGGCAAAGTATGGAAAAATTTCCGAAAAAATCATGGAGAACCAAGCTGGCGCTGGCAGTAACTGCCGGCATTCTTGCTGCAGGCTATGTTCCGCAGACATTTGCTGCTTCATATAGCGGCAATAACAACACTATCTGGGGTATGCAGTCTGAAGACAGCAAGACCTTCGGTTCTAATATGTCTGTTGCCGCAGACGGTTCTCTCGTATTCGATTTTGGCGAAGCAGTTACCTTTGAAAATTCTAATGTAGCTTCTCCGAAATCCCTGGTTAAGAATGGTAACGTTCCCGGTGCCGTAGTCATTAAAAGTGATTTTACCGGCATTATGCACAGCAAGGATTATTCTGCTATGGCTATTCAGGCAGGCTGGCTGGAAGGCAACTTTGATGAGGCTGTAGACAAAAGAGGCTCTGTAACCTTTGACGGTAATGTTACTCTGCGTGACAAAAACGTTCAAGGCGAATGGGGCGTAACCTCCGGTGACCTTCACGGCGGTTTCCTGACCTATAAAGGCGCACGTTGGCAGCCTGTCGGCATCCGTGCAGGCCTGTGCGGTGACGTTATTATCAACGGCAACCTTGATATGGCTGTAAAGGGCAGCGCTCTGGTTACCGACCCGTACTATAGAGCTTTAAAAACAACCGGCAGCAAAGAATATGCCGACGATTTTAAAACTTCTACCATTACCACGAACGGTGATGTAAATATTGAAACGCCGGAGGATGATACCGAGGCATTTTACAGCATCGCCAACTACGGCGGTACTATCAACGTTAACGCCGATGCAACCGCAGCCAGAGATAAAACCGTTGTTATTAAGGGCAACGTGCTGGCTATGCGCGACGATGGCCACGGCGAACCGTACTTCTACCGTACAGGTCAGGTAAATATCGGCCTGACCAATAATAAATCTTCCTGGACCGGCGTTGTTGACAATACCGGTATCAAACAGACCGGCGAGGTTAACCTGTGGGTGCAGAATAACGCAGTATGGAACCACAAGTCCCTCTCCCTGACCAATGGCATCAGCCTGGGCGAGTTGCCTGCACTTTCCGCACCGCAGTATGACAAATATGACGGCATTACCCATATCAACAAGCTCAGCGGCGGCAGCAGCGAAGCTAATGCAGGCCTGATTTTCCAGGATAATAAAGCAAATATTGATATCAATAATTACAGTGGTCATACTACTGTATTCTATAAACATGACAATGATGGCTCTGCTTCCGCAGATTATACTGCCGGTGATGTCATCATCCGCAATGCGGAAAAGGATTCTGCTATCAACATGGTAACCGACAGCAGCAAAATAGATATCAAAGACAGCGCAAAACTGAACAGTGTTCTGAATGCACTGGCAGGCAAGCTGACTTACGCGGATTATGCAAATAATCCGGAAAACCTGCTTGGTACCGTAAAAATTGCCGGCGGTCTGACCAATGACAGCGTAACCATTAAGAGCGGCAAGATTCAGTTTGCCGATAACGGCAAGGGTTCCTATAGCAAACCCGCTGCTACCAAATTTACCACTACACTTACCGGTGATGCAGACGCTGATGAGGAATATGCAAAGGCAGATATAATCCAAGGCGACGGCAGCTACAAATTTACTGAAGATACTTCCATTAACGTAAGCGGCGAGGGAGCTAAGGGTACGAACTTTGTTAAAGGCACGACGATTGATGCCGACGGAAAAACTTTGACTATCAACGTAACTGATGCTAGCAAGACTAACGCGGGCATTTACCAAGATGTAGATGCAAACAGTACGGTTAAGGCAGACAAGCTCGTGATTAAGCTCGACAGTAGTAAGAGCGGACAAGGGGCACATGCAATCCATCAATACAAAGGCAATTTGACGATTGATGGTGACGTTGACATCGATGTTAAGGGCGACTACTCTACTGTAGGCGTATACAGCCATGCAGGCAGCACGACGATCAACGGTGATGTGAAGGTTAAGCTGGACGGCAACCACGGCGGTTTCGCCGAATATGGCGCAGCAGGTATTTATGCACATGCAGGCTATGGCGGAGCAGTAGGCGGTACGATTAACGTCAATGGCAATGTTGATATATCCGGCGTAGGTAACGGTCTGTTTACTAATATTGGCGGTGCAACCATTAACGTGAACGGCGGCAAGATTAATATTATTGACGATAATGATAAAACCGGCTACAGCGCAATCTATGCAACCTGCGGTGCTATCAACATGAACACCGTTAAGGATGAAAAGGGCAATGTAATCGGCGCAGGCAATAACAAGGTTGATATTACCGGTAACGTGGTAGTATCCGTAGGCGCAGTAAACTATGTAGATTGCTGCACCGAAACCGAGGTTAACCTGGGCCTGACCACTAAAGATTCCCAACTGACCGGTGTTATTTATAACGAATTCCCTGAAGGTGGAAAGACAGCTTCTCAGGGTGGCAACAAGAAGCTGTTTACCGGCGAAGCAAATCTGTGGTTGCAGAACGGTGCAACCTGGACCAACGAGCAGCAGGGTACTCTGGCCAACGTATATCAGGGTGAAAAATTCACCGGCAGCCATGTTGCTAAGCTGACCGGCGGTGCAACCGCAGAAGCTGCAGGAAACATCTACCAGAAGGAAAACGGTGCGCTGACCATTGATAATTACAGCGGCAACACCAATATTTTTTATGAGCATACAGGTGACGGCGTAACATTCAACGCAGGCGATACTATTATCAAGCATGCGGAAAAGGATTCCGTAGTAAACCTGATTACCAGCAGCAAGGGCCTGAGCATCAATGCGGAAACTATCAACGATACTTTGAGCGCTTTGGCAGGCAAGCTGACCTACACCAATTACAAGGACGGCGAAAGAAATCTTGACGGCAAGGTGAAGATTGCCGGCGGCCTGACCAGCGACAGCCTGACTGTAGCTGCAGGTGACATTCTCTTTGGCAGCGCTGACGGCAAGGGTACCGGCGTAACCAATCTTAATGTTCAGGCTCCCGACCATCAGGTTGCAACCAGCTTCAACAGCACTCTGACCGGTGATACCGAGGCTGACCTGGAATATGTATTGGGCGGCGCAGTTAAGGACGGCAGCTATAAATTTACCGAAAATACCACTATCAATGTGAACGGCAAGGATGCAAGAGGTATGGATTTTGCCGAGGGCACTGCTGTTGATGCAAGCGGTAAAACCTTGAACATCAACGTAACCGACGGCACAAGACTGAATGCAGGTATTTCCCAAATCACAAATGCTGACAGCCATGTGAAGGCCAACAAGATTGTTATTAAGCTGGACAGCAAGGATGCAAGCGGTACAACACATGCAATTCACCAGGATAAAGGCAACCTGACCATTGACGGTGATGTAGATATTGATATTACAGGCCAAAGACATACCGTAGGCGTATACAGCCATGCAGGCAGCACCACCATCAACGGCAACGTAAAGGTAGTGCTGGACGGTAACCACGGCGGCTTTGCCGAATACGGCGCTGCAGGCATTTATGCACACGCAGGCTACGGCGGTGCAGTTGGCGGCACCGTTAACGTAAACGGTAATGTAGATATCTCCGGCGTAGGCAACGGCCTGTTTGCTAACATCGGCGGCGGCACCATTAACGTTAACGGCGGCAAAATTAATATTGTGGACGATAATACCGACACCGGCTACAGCGCAATTTATTCTACCTGCGGTGCTATCAATGTGAACACCGTTAAGGATGAAAAGGGCAATGTAATCGGCGCAGGCAATAACAAGGTTGATATTACCGGTAACGTGGTAGTATCCGTAGGCGCAGTAAACTATGTAGATTGCTGCACCGAAACCGAGGTTAACCTGGGCCTGACCACTAAAGATTCCCAACTGACCGGTGTTATTTATAACGAATTCCCTGAAGGCGGCAAGACAGCATCTCAGGGCGGCAACAAGAAGCTCTTTACCGGTGTGGCAAACCTGTGGCTGCAAAACGGTGCAACCTGGACGAATGAGCAGCAGGGAACTTTGGCAAACGTATATCAGGGTGAAAAGTTCACTGGCAGCCATGTTGCTAAGCTGACCGGCGGTGCAACCGCAGAAGCTGCGGGCAACATCTACCAGAAGGAAAGCGGTGCGCTGACCATTGATAATTACAGCGGCAACACCAATATCTTCTACGAGCATGCAGGCGACGGCGTAACCTTCAATGCAGGCGATACCGTTATCAAACATGCGGAAAAGGGCTCTGCTGTTAACCTGATTACCAGCAACAAAGGCCTGAGCATTAATGCAGAAACTATCAACGATACTCTGAACGCATTGGCAGGCAAGCTGACCTATACTAACTATGCAAAGGGCGAGAGAAACCTTGACGGTAAAGTGAAGATTGCCGGTGGTCTGACCAGCGACAGCGTAACCATGGCCGTAGGCGACATCCTCTTCAACGAGGCTGACGGCAAGGGCAGCGGTGCTCAGCATATTACCGTTCCGAGCGCTCCGGAGAAGCAGGTTTCCACCAGCTTCAATACCACCCTGACCGGTGATAAGGACAAGGATCTGGAATATGTAATGGGCGGCGTAGTTAAGGACGGAAGCTATAAATTTACCGAAGCAACCTCCATCAACGTAAGCGGTGAAGGTGCTAAGGGCATGAATCTTGTTAAAGGCACAACCATTGATGCAAGCGGCAAAACCCTGACTGTCAACGTAACCGATGCCAGCAAGGGTAATGCAGGCATTGCGCAGGATGTAGATGCAAACAGCACCGTGAAGGCTGACAAGCTGGTTATTAAGCTCGACAGCACAAAGAGCGGCCAGGGTGCACAGGGTATCCGTCAGACTAAGGGCAGCCTGACCATTGATGCTAATGTAGATATTGACGTTAAGGGCGATAACTCCACCATGGGCATTTACAGCCATGCAGGCAGCACCACCGTTAACGGCGACGTGAAGGTAGTGTTGGACGGCAAGCGTGGTGGCTTCAATGAGTACGGCGCAGCAGGCATTTATGCGCATGCAGGCTACGGCGGAGCAGTTGGCGGTACTGTTAATGTCAACGGTAATGTAGATATTTCCGGCGTAGGCAACGGCCTGTTTGCTAACATCGGCGGCGCAACTATTAACGTTAACGGCGGCAAGATTAATATCGTCGATACAGATAAGAAAAACGGCTACAGCGCAATTTATGCAGCTAACGGCAAGATTAATGTAAACACTGTGAAGGATGCAGACGGCAAGGTAACCGGCGCAGGCAATAACAAGGTTGATATTACCGGTAACATTGTTACCTCCGTAGGTGCGGTAAACTATGTAGATTGCTCCACCGAAACCGAGGTTAACGTTGGCCTGACCACTAAGGACTCCAAACTGACCGGTGTTGTATATAACCAGTTCCCTGAAGGCGGCAAGACCGTATCTCAAAAGGGTGACAGCAAGACCTTCACCGGCGCTACCAATCTGTGGCTGCAAAACGGTGCAACCTGGACCAACGAGCAGCAGGGCGTTCTGCCGAGCGTATGGGGCGGCGAGCAGTTCAAGGGCAGCCGTGTCAACAAGCTGGCAGGCGGTGCAACTGCCGAAGCTGCAGGCAATATTTATCAAAATGACAGCAACAGCCTGACTATTGATAATTACAGCGGTGTTACCAACATCATCTATGCTCATGGCGGCGATGGCACCAGCTATGCTGCAGGCGATACTGTTATCAAGCATGCGGAAGCAGGCTCTGTTGTTAACATGATTACCTCTAATCAGGGCGTAACCGATATCAGCGCAGCTTTGAATGCTTTGGCAGGCAAGTTGACCTATTTGAATTATGCAACTGCCAACGGCAGCGAGCGTAACCTGAACGGTTATGTGAAGCTGGCAGGCGGTTTGACCAGTGACAGCGTAACCATGGTAACCGGCGATATCCGCTTCAGCGAAGAAACCGGTAAGGGCAGCGGTACCGATAACATCAAATTTGCCGATGAACCGGACAACCAGACTGCTAAGACCTTTAACTCCACCCTGACAGGCGAAAGACTGAAGGATCTGGAATATGTAATGGGCGGCGTAGTTAAGGACGGCACCTATAAATTTACGGAGAATACTGCAATCAATGTAAGCGGCGAAGGCGCTAAGGGCATGGACTTTGTTAAGGACACTGCTGTTGATGCAAGCGGCAAAACTCTGAGCGTTAACGTAACCGAAGCAAGCAAGGGTAATGCAGGTATTTCTCAGGATGTAGATGTAAACAGTACCATTAAGGCTGACAAGCTGGTTATTAAGCTGGACAGCGAAAAGAGCGGCAAGGGCGCGCAGGCTATCCGTCAGGATAAGGGTAATCTGACCATTGATGCCAATGTAGATATTGACGTTAAGGGCGATAACTCCACCATGGGCATTTACAGCCATG
>OLSP01000713.1_pt1 | contig 33232 bp, 27 predicted proteins | sample 1672941 | NCBI WGS metagenome assembly OLSP01 (sample SAMEA3136739, study PRJEB25190) | human gut metagenome | reverse complement strand
AGATCGGTCGAAGAAGTTTACGATGCATTATTAGCACATGATCTTCAGCCGGTGACTGTCTCCACCGGCTTTTACGGCATCCATCATGATATTTTCTGTTGCCATGAATGGAAGTTCTGACATAAGACGCTTCTCGATCACCTTCGGATAAACTACAAGTCCGTCTACTACATTCAGACAGAGATCCAGAATCCCGTCAATTGCCAGGAAACCTTCCGGAATACTCAGACGCTTATTTGCTGAATCATCCAGCGTTCTCTCAAACCACTGCGTCGCAGACGTGATCGCCGGATTCAGTGCATCGATCATAACGTATCTTGAAAGGGATGCAATTCTTTCACTTCTCATAGGGTTTCTCTTATATGCCATTGCAGAGGAACCGATCTGTGTCTTTTCAAATGGTTCTTCCACTTCTTTCAGATGCTGGAGAAGCCGGATATCATTTGAAAATTTATGTGCACTGGCTGCGATCCCTGCAAGGATATTCATCACTCTTGTATCTACTTTTCTCGAATACGTCTGTCCCGATACCGGATAGCAGGCCTTAAATCCCATCTTTTCTGCGATCATCGGATCGATCTTATCGATGGTCTCCTGATCTCCGTCAAAGAGTTCCAGGAAACTTGCCTGCGTTCCTGTCGTTCCTTTCGAGCCTAAAAGCTTCAGACTACCGAGTACATATTCCAGATCTTCCAGATCCATCTCAAACTCCTGCAGCCACAGCGTCGCTCTTTTTCCTACAGTTGTCGGCTGTGCCGGCTGGAAATGGGTAAATGCAAGTGTTGGCTGGGCTTTCTGTGCATCTGCGAATTTTGCCAGTTCTGCAATCACATTGATCAGCTTCGTACGGACCAACTTCAGTGCCTCTGCCATGATAATAATATCCGTATTGTCCCCGACATAGCAGGAAGTTGCTCCAAGATGGATGATTCCCTTTGCTTTCGGACACTGCACACCATATGCATACACGTGGGACATAACATCGTGGCGGACTACCTTTTCCCGTTCTTTTGCCACATCAAAATTAATATCATCTGCATGTTCTTTCAATTCTGCAATCTGCTCATCGGTAATATGAAGTCCAAGCTCTTTCTCAGTCTCCGCAAGGGCGATCCACAGCTTTCTCCACGTACGGAACTTTTTGTCCGGTGAAAAAATATACTGCATCTCCTTGCTTGCATAACGTTCTGAAAGTGGACTTACATAACGGTCATTACTCATAATTCTATCTCCTTTTATTTTGTTCAATTTATTCAAATGCCTGACTGATATCTTCTCCCGGTACTTCCATCGGATAATTTCCTGTAAAGCATGCATCACAGAAATGAAGATCTCCAACCATATTTTTCAGTTTTTCTATCTCCATATATCCAAGGGAATCTGCCCCGATCATATCCCGGATCTGCTCCGGTGTATGGGAATGGGCAATCAACTGCTCATTCGACGGCACATCGGTTCCAAAATAGCATGGATGCAGGAACGGTGGCGAACTGATCCTTACATGCACTTCCGTTGCCCCGGCTTTTTTCAGCATCTTGATGATATTCGCACAGGTAGTTCCCCTGACGATGGAATCATCTACCATAACGATCCTCTTGCCCTTTACAACTTCCGGAATCACATTTAATTTAATCTTGACACTGGACTCTCTGTCACTCTGCTTCGGCTTGATGAACGTTCTTCCAACATAACTGTTCTTGTGGAATGCCATTCCGTAAGGGATTCCTGACTGTTCGGAATATCCCTTTGCCGCTACCAGTCCTGAATCCGGTACTCCGACTACCAGATCGGCCTCCACCGGATACGACTCTGCCAGTGCTTTTCCTGCAAGGATCCTGGAATGATAGACATTCACTCCGTCAATCGTAGAATCCGTCCTTGCAAAATAAATATATTCAAAAATGCATCTTGCCTGCTTTTCTGCCGGCATCGCCATACTCATATCCGATGCGATTCCGTCCTTCGTGATCGTTACAATCTCTCCCGGAAGCACATCCCGCACAAACTCTGCATCCACTGCAGCAATCGCACAGCTTTCTGATGCCAGGAAGTATGTATTTTCTCTTTTTCCTATACACAAAGGCTTTAATCCGAAAGGATCTCTCGCTCCGATCATCTTTCTCGGACTGCTCACAACCAGTGCATAAGCACCTTTGATCTTTTTCATTGCAAGTCTCACTGCCTCCTCCGCAGTTGCAGCCTCCAGCCGCTCCCTTGCAATATGGTAGGCGATCACTTCCGAATCAATCGTCGTCTGGAAAATAGCACCTGTATACTCCAGTTCTTTTCTCAGCTCAATCGCATTGACCAGATTCCCGTTATGTGCGATTGCCAGCGTTCCTTTCACGTAATTGATTACAAGTGGCTGGGCATTTTCTACACGGGTTCCTCCTGCTGTAGAATATCTCACATGTCCGACTCCCAGATTTCCTTTCAGTTCTGAAAGTACTTCCTCATCAAAGACATCATTCACATGACCAAGCCCTTTTCTGGACAGTACCTTTCTCTTTCCGGCAGTATCCGTCACTGCAATACCACAGCTCTCCTGTCCTCTGTGCTGCAGGGCAAAAAGTCCGTAATAAATGGATGCTGCCACATCATGTCCATCCATATCATAGGCTCCGAACACACCACACTCTTCGCCTAATCCCGTCACAGCTTTTTCAAATTTACTCATGTAGTTTCTGCTCCTTATCCTCTATATTGTCACTGATCAATCTAGCGTTACCAATCCGATTATAATATAAGGCAGATGGAAAATCAACATTCCCTCTGCCTTGTACTCTGATCTGTTCATTATTTTATTATCTGCTCATCTATTAGATTCGCTTATAATTATTGCTCTTTTGTAAATCTTGACAGGAACTGTCTTGTCCGTTCCTCCTTTGGATGTTCAAAAACTTCTTCCGGTGTTCCCTGCTCAAGGATCGTTCCTCCATCCATAAAAAGCACCTGATCTGATACATCTCTCGCAAATGCCATTTCATGTGTCACGATGATCATGGTTGTCCTCTGATCTGCCAGCCCCTTGATAACTTTCAGTACTTCGCCGGTCAGCTCCGGATCCAGTGCAGAAGTTGGCTCATCAAAACAAAGAATATCCGGTTTCATCGCCAATGCTCTCGCAATCGCCACACGCTGACACTGACCGCCTGACAACTGATGTGGATAGTTGTCCATCCGCTCTGCCAGTCCCATCTGCGTCAGAAGCTGCCTTCCAAGCTCTTCAATCTCACTGTGGATCTTCTTTTTATTTTTCTTATAATCCGGCTGTGCCTTCGCCAGCAGCTCTTTTGCCAGCATGACATTTTCCAGTGCTGTATATTGTGGAAAAAGATTAAATGACTGGAACACCAGTCCAAAATGAAGACGCTTCTTTCGTATTTCATTTTCCTGCTTTGTCATTTCATTTCCCGCATCAAATAATGTCTCCCCATTTACCCGGATGATTCCCACATCCGGTGTCTCAAGGAAATTCAGGCAACGAAGCAGTGTTGTCTTTCCACTACCCGATGATCCGATGATCGAAAGAACCTGCCCTTGTTCCAGGGAAAAGCTGATATCTTTCAGTACCTCTGTACGATCAAATTTTTTATTGATATGTTCTACTTCCAAAATTGCCATTTCTGCACCTCCTCTATCTGAAATAATCCAGTTTTTTCTCTAACCGTCCCAACAGTACGGTCAGAATTCCGTTAAATACCAGATAGTAGACTGCTGCAAAAAACATCGGCCAAATTGCTCCTGAAATCCCCTGAGATCCTTTCAGGAAAGACTGTCCTGCCCAGATAATCTCCTGCAATGCAATGATCCGTGCAAGTGAAGTATCTTTTACCAGTGTAATGATCTCATTCGACATCGGTGGAACAATTCTCTTGATCATCTGCATTAATGTAATTTTAAAGAAGATCTGGCTCTTCGTCATTCCGAGTACAAGTCCTGCCTCTGTCTGTCCCTGTGGTACACTCTGGATTCCACCGCGGTAAATAACAGAAAAATAACAGGCATAATTAAAGATAAATGCAACGGAAGCCGCCACAAAACGCCCCGATTCTCCTCCTCCCCAGACTACATTATTCAATACCAGTCCCGGGAAATAATAAATAATCAGCATCTGGATCATCAGCGGCGTTCCTCTGACTACCCATACAATAATGTTCGTGATATATTTCAATGGCCGGAAATGCGACATTGAGCCAAATGCAATGATCAGCCCAAGAGGCAATGCCCCCAAAAGCGTCACAAAGAAAAGCTTCAATGTCTGTAAAAAACCAACATTCAGCGATTGAATAACGATAGGAAATTGTTCCATTATAAGTTCCATGTCCGTACTGCTCCGTCCTTATTTTTTACTCTTCGATCAATGCCGCCTGTACTTTATACTTTTCAGCACAAGTCTTCATTGTACCGTCTTTCATACTCTTTTCAAAAAATTTGTTCAGTTCGGCTGCAAGATCAGATCCTTTTCGGAAGCCGACTCCATACTCCTCACTGTTCAGACTTACTGTATAAGTAAGATCTGCATAACCTGTTCCCTTTCCGATCATGGCTGCTGCCATCAGAGAATCAATGACTGCCGCATCAGATGTCCCTGCTGCAACTTCCATCAGTGCATCTGCCTGTGCATTTACAGGTGTATAGTTCAGGTTCAGATTACTGACCTGCTTTTCTCCCGCACTTCCTGCTTCAACTGCAAAACTTAAATCCTTCAGGCTGTCCGTATCCTGATACTTGTCAGCTTTTTCTGCCGGAACAACCACCACCTGTGCATTGTTCAGATAAGCATCCGTACATTCCATGGAACTTGTCACTTCGTCTGTCAGTGTCATTCCATTCCATACACAGTCAATGGACTTTCCATCCAGTTCCAGAACTTTATTGTCCCAGTCGATCTCAACAAATTCAACATCCACACCTAATTCTTCTGCAAATGCTGAAGCCATATCTGCATCAAATCCGATCCAGTTTCCATTATCATCTTTATAATCCATCGGCTCAAAATCTGTAATACCGACAACAAGGGTTCCCTTGTCTTTTACATACTCAAGATCACTGTCTGCTGCCGCATCCTTTTTATCTTTTGTATCAGAATTTCCTGAACCGCATCCTGCAAGCATGGATACTGCAAGACCTGCACACAAAAATACACTTAATACTTTCTTTTTCATCATTTCATTCCTCCATCAGCAATTATTACAACTTCTATTCTCTACCAATGAGTCACTGCACCATGGTAAAGTCACTGTTGTATTCTAACATAGCCATATTCGGATGTCAAACAGTCTTTTTCCTGTTCTGCTGTCTCCTGTTCTGCTTCCGGCTTTTTTGTCAGTCGCCTTTCCGTGGTATCGCCGGAAGAAGCCATACCATCAGGTATGACTTCTTCTGTGCCTTCTCTTCCACTTTTCAACCAGTTGCTGATTTGGTTCTACCTGAAGATTTTTACGGATATCGTCCATCTCCTGACGCATCTGTGCATTAACCTCCAGATATTCTTCATGCTTTGTCAGAAGAATATGATATTCCTCCAAAGACATATATTTATAAGAAGCATAAAGATACGGTTTTAAAAGCTGCGGATCTTCACAGATCTGATAAGCCCGGTCATACATTCTTGCCGATTCCTGATAGAGAAACAGCCTTCCATATGCCGCTCCCAGTCCAGCATAGATCTTTCCGTAAAATTTTTCATCCACGCTCTCATCTTTCTCCCGGTTCAGGATCTCCTGATATACAAGGATCGCTTCTTCTATCTCACCACTCTCAAGGAGATTGTCCCCTTTATATTTCTGGCGTTCGATATCCTTCTGATTCTTTAGATGCTCCAGTACATTCTGGATGCGGATCATCTCAGGATCTCTGTAGATCCTGGATGCTTTCAGGATCGTCAATACAAATTTCTCTACTGAACCGCGAAGTCTGAGGACATCTCTGAGCTGGTCAGCCAGATCTTTCATTCCGATTTCTTCTTCCAGCCAGTTACAAATCTGTTCATTCATAATCGTATAATCAATCAGATACAGATTATTGCAGAGGTAATAACACAGTTCTTCCATGGTAAAGATCCTGCAGTGGATTCTTGTAATCTCATACGGATGTGTCGCATGCTTATCATGACAAAGAATTAAATTTCCCATCATTACCTCCTAAATGAATTATCTTCTCTTCCTGGAAATCTGTCGGCAGGAAGAAATCTCCGAATCCGACATCCCGTACTGTGATCTTGCAGGTCTTTTCATCCAGGAATAACGTTTCGATCTGAAGCCTCATTGAATATTCCGCACGTTTCGGGAACTTTGCAAGAGAGATCTTTTCCGTCTTAAGATTGCCCTGTACCAGTGATTCAATATGAAATTCTATATCTTCCACATCTTCAAGGATCACTTCCCACTGGTTGTTCGATTCATACCAGTGAGCCCCCCAGGACACCAGCGGATACCACATTTCCTGCCCGTCAACCCGCATATTCACCGTGATCTGATCTGTCAGTTTGTCCTCTGACAGGTAAACCGGATTTTCAATGTGCATATACAGCTTTCGGTATGCAGTGTAGCATGCTCCTTTGCTGTAAAGATTATTTCCTATAAACGCCCTGCGTCCATTGCACAGCACCCGCAAAGACTTTGGATACCACTCATTCTCAAATCCTTCTCCCGTCAGGAAAACCGAAGAAACGATCCGCTTGTCAAAGACGCTCTCAATAAACTTGCAGAACATGGAGTCTGCTTCTTTTGCTTTATCCTCATTCAGAACCGGATACACCATCGCAAGTTCTTTCATATGTGCACTTGCGACTTCATCCACCGTAACAAAGGTCGTCTTTCCTCCTCCAAGTCCCGGCTTAAGTCTGCGGAGCATATAGGCTTTGATCTCATTTCTGTCACAGCAGAATAATGCCGCATCATACTGCCACAGCTCTTTGGGCTGATAGAACAGGTAATTACAGAAGCTCTCCTTATAATCCTGAATAAAAATATGCCGCTTGTCAATATTCATACGGACTGCGATCCCTCTGAGCATCTGTGCCAGTTCCTCTGTCAATGCAGGAACCGTAAATACGATTCCCTCTATCTCCGGGAAGTCATGCAGTGACATCTGGATAAACTTTGACAGAAGCCATACTGCATCATACGTCTCTTCGCCAAACTCGATCTTTTCCCCTGCAAGGCTCCGGTTCAAAAGCCTGGTCACGGTAAATCCTTCTTTTACCGTTGCCAGTCTTTTTGCTTCTTTTCCATATGCCCATGTATCGCGAAGTCTTCCTATGATCAGCGGGATCTGAAAATTATCTTCATCGACTTCGAGTGTCTGTGGTTCCATCTGCTCCTCACTGTAGTAGCTGATCTGACACGTCTTTTCATTTATTTCATAGCCAATTATACTGCCCTGTCCCATGAAATTAGCTCCTCCTTAATACTGGATGAACATGTGGTTCGCCACGGCATCTTCCAACGCGTAACTCCGCATCTTCTTCTCCTGTTCTTCTTTATCCTCTTCCAAAAGGATATCGTTGAGCCTTCCGTATCTGCCCGGCTCTCCTTTTTCGATCTCCCGCATACACATTTCTTTTTCGCTTCTGTAAGAATTGCCGTCGATCGTCTCTTTAAAATAGTATTTCAGCCGTTCATTTGCAAATAATACAAACTTCTTCACATAAAGATTCTCATACATCGGAGACAGCACTTCTGTCGAATAATCCGCTGCCTCTCTGCTGCCTTTCTGCAGTTGGTAATAAAGCATGACACGGCTGCCTTTCTGACCTTTATATTCGATCAGCGTCTTATCCCAGAGCTGAAGTTCCACAAGCCATTCTTTCTCATAAGAAAGGAAGAACGGGAAATAGATCTGCTTGCCGCAGAGTTCCTGGAGAAACTTCTTCAGAGTCTTCCTTATCTGCGTTCCATACTCACGGGTAGAATAATATTTCAGTACCGCAATCTTGCAGATATCGATCGTTGGTTCTCCCTTTTCATATTCCTGGCAGATGACATCGATCACATTCTTTCCGATCTTACGTTCTTCGACTACATATTCCCTGGAAATATAGGCAAGATATGCCTGCTCCAGACGGAAATATGCACCTTCTTCGTAATACGCCTCAAATACCTGTGCCTCCTGGAACAGCTCCTCCGAAAACAGCATCTGCGTCAGTATCCGTTCTGCGAGCTTATGCGTATGCACTTCATAATCCCTTGCAACTTTCCACAGATTCTTCATTTCCATTGTTGCACCGCAGAAATAATTTGCAAGATATGTCAGGATTACTTTATCATACTGATTCTTCTGGAATAAGTCATAGCATACATACGTCAGGAAATCATCATTTTCATAATTGCTTTCCCGGATCGTCTTACTGCACAGTGTAAAGATTTCATCCTCAGGATAATTTTCCAGCCCTTTTTCCTTTACTACTTCCAGTGTCAGTTCTTCCTCTTCCGCATTCTGTCTTCCCCTCAGCAGTCCACCCAGATACTTTCTGCACATATCCATATAACGCAGTTCATAGAACAGTCTTTTGCTGTCATACGGGATAGAATCTGTATAATGGCGTCCGTCTTTCGCTTCCCACACCAGGCGGTCCGTCTTGGAATACAGGAACACTCTCGCTCCCTTTTCTGTATACGGCACTTTCTGTGTCACAGTTCCGTCGTCTGCAATGACATGGATAAACTTCATATTCGGAACTTTCGTCGTGATCCAGTAGGCGTGACAGATATCATACAGGGCTTTGATCCGCTCCTGTTTCATCTCATCTTCTACAAGAAATCTCTTGTAGATAATCCTGAGATCCTCGTCGATATTTCTCCGTTCCAACTGATTCCATGCAAAAACTTCCATCTCATCACGGTAATGTGCATAGATCTCACTGCCCTCGTCTTCATATGTGATCAGATTTGCATACAGGAATGCACATTTATGATAATCCAGGGAATTTCCATGCATAAAATACAGATAGACCGATCTTGGCAACTGCTTGTGGAACTGTGCCGGTTCTGCAGATGCCATATAATATTCATAAAGCTGTGCAATCTTCAGTTCAGACTCCACTGCCTTTTCATACCATTTGAAATACTTCTGTTCCGTACAGCTCCCTTTGATCAGAAGTGTACAGATGGAAGTCAGGATCATTGATTCCCCATACATCTCATAACACCGGACAAGAACCTCATACAAACGGGCATCAAAATATTTCATCTGACTCGCCAGATTTGCGGTATACAGTGCAAGTTCTTTGGTCATCAGCTTATATTTCACTGCAAATGCAAGCACCTGCACTTCAAAAGTCCCGAGCTTTTTCAGAGAGGAACTTTTCTCTCTGTAGCAGCGGAATGCCTGCAGATAGAACCAGATACTGTGGGATCGGTAATCCTCAAACTGCTTTTCAAGAACCCGCAGTCTTTCGCTGTAGATCTTATATTCTGAATCTACTTCCACCAGCATACACAAAATCTTCCAGCTTGAAGGATGCTTCATAAAGGATCTTGAAAGTTCCTCGGCAACCCGTCGCTGTCCGATCGAATCATTGCTCAGCAGTGTTGTCAGATACAGATAATAAGAACTCAACTCCACATCTTTGCCGATCGCAAAACGGTTATAATTGTACGACTCCAACAGCCATTTTGCTTCTTCCATCCGCTGTCCCAGCAGACAGATATGTGCATGAGCAAGCAGATAGAACTCATTATTGCCATCCCGCTCCCGCAGACGCGAAATTCTGCGAAGTGCATCTTCTGTCCAGGTATCCAGATCCACTCTGCCTCCCTCATACTGCAAAAAGCTCTTCAGAATCCCTGCAAACTCCCGGTCATTCTCCCGGTACTCCTCATCACGGCTGATATCTTTCTCAACCACAACTTCATAATTCAGGGTCTCGTATGGAGTTTCCAGGATGATCTGTCCGAAATTGCTTCCTTTATGAAGCTTGTCCATCGTAATAAAATATTCCAATCTGTAAGAATTTCCAATGAACTCTTCCGTCGTCAGATGTGTATGCTCCACTGAGAGGAAATCTCCCTCCGCCCGGACATCCACTTCGAGAAATCCCCAGGTATTTTTTTTGACGGTAAACGTCTCTTTCCGATCCTCGATCAGCGAGATAAATGCCCTGCTCTCCTCTTCCAGCGTCAGAAAGATCTTTTCTTTCTGCTTACAGCCTACAAGAAATTCCTCCAGTGCATGCTGATCCAGTTCCCATTTACGCATATTATCATAAAGTGCCTGGATTCTCTGATCCTCATACTTGAGGATTTCATAAAAATCCCTGGATCGGAACAGCTTGACTGCTTCAGCCGCATCCCGGTATGAAAGCTTTTTAAAGTCTTCCAGACTCTGGATCTTTCCATATCTGGTCATGACAAATGGTTTTTCAATAATTGCAGTAAATGCAATATCGTACTCACCACCATTGCAGACGATCGTGAACTTACCATGCTCGACATGTCCCGGAACAAGTCCCCTTCCGTCATATGTATAATAAATATTTACCGGATTTCCGTCAAAGCCCTGCTCCACACACTGGATTCTGTAAGAAGATGGATACACCAGGCCGCGGATCGTCCCCTCTCCTTCATTCTGCAGGGAAAAACTCCCCTGATACTTTTCTCCTTCCCCGACACGCATAATGATATGCGTCTCCGGAAATATAATCTCCGGCTGTGGGATATGAAAATCCCCTTTTGCAAATCGCTTGATCTTATTTTTCAAATCGGTCACCTACTCATAATACTTAATCTCTCTGCCATCGGGCAGATGGTATCGGATATCTTATCTGTCTCTGACTTCAGAGCAGAAAGACGCTACTATGAATTATATCATCATCCTGCAGTTTCTTGCAATGGGAGAACGCAAGAAAATAAAATCTGATTGTATACACGTATGCACTATATTTTCTTTTCATATTTCATACAGAAAATGGATCTGAATAATATTTTCTGATACCAGTTCATATCCCGCTCCGCAGCTTCAGAAAACCGGCTGTAAAATTTTCTCTGCCAGATCTGTTGTTCTTTTCTCTGCTCCTGACTTTGCTCTTCTTTTCTTCCAAAAAGTTCCTGCAACACCTGCCCGTACAACTTTTCCCATTGTTCTGCGGTAATCTCCGGAAACTTTTCTTTCAGAATCTCTAAAGTACTCTGTCCTGTCGGTTCTGCCATTTTGATTCCTTTGATCTTTGCCACCCGCAGTACGCAGCCATATAATTCTCCTGCAGTCATTTTCCCGACTCTTTTTTTCAGTGCAAGACATCTCTTTTTCCCCTGCAAATAAAAAACTGCAAGCATCAGTCCTGCGGCCAGTATTCCCCCAGCCGGTTTCAGCCAGCCTGCATTCTGGTATAAAATTCTTGCCAGTCTCCCTTTTGGCAGTTTCATTTCTTCCACGCTTTTTTGAATCTGTTCTATTCCGGCCGGCGGAGTCACTTCGACATTTTCCCAGTATCCGTCATCAAGGCACCATACCTGACACCAGGCATGTCCCATCGCTCCACTGATCTGTGCCTGATAAGTTCCGTCTTCCTGTTCTTCAAATGCACTCGCCGGAACTGCATATCCTTCCGCATATCTTGCCTCTTTTCCGGCAAGCCGGAATAATAAAGTTCCTGCTGATGCAAAATGGACACAGAAGCCCTTCCGGTTTTCAAAAAGAAAATATTCCACAAAATCTTTTCCTGCCGGTGTTGCACCAGGTTCTGTATCATAGACTGCAAGTTCCCATAAAGCTTCGCAGATCTTTTTTCGGATTGCCTCAATCTCTGACTTTGAATCTTTCCATTCCCCATCAATCCCACCTATCTCTTCGATATAATAGCGGGTCAGTTTTTGTAAGTCTGTGGGACAGGACAGATAATCTTCCATATGCTCCCACATTTCTTCTTCATCATCTTTACCGGAATGTTCAATATCTTTCCATGTATCATCCTCATAAAAGACTCCGTACCGTTCTGCCACATACACCGTTGATTCGGGTCTGTATGTGATCGTAACGCTTTTCGCCACAGAATCATCCGGAACAAAGCCCGTAATCTGATTCAGATTTCCTATTTCATCTTTTAGAATCGAATTTGCTGTTCCTGATTTGTCTGTCGTTCCTGATGCTCCTGTCGTTTCCAGTACAGGGAGCTTTCTTTTTAATCTGGCAGGATCGGTATCATCTGTGCTTTTGGCTTTTTGGGATTCTGCAGTACTTTTCGCTGCCTTCTGTGCTTCTTTTTTCTTTTCGCTTTCTTCTTTTGCACGAACCGTTTTTTGTCCTGTCAGACGTTCTTTCGCATCAGCGATCGTTTCGTCCAGTCGTTCCCTGACTGTATTTCTGGCCGTCATATACCATCCATCTTTTTCTTCTTTTACCACATTCAACTGCTTTCCGCTACCAAAAGCAACCAGTAGGAGAACCGCCAGACCGATACCGCCCCGGATCAGCCTTCGCAGTTCCATCCGGATCTGTACCATTCGGGTTATGTCACCCGAAGCAGTTCTGTCTGCCGCGATCATTCCGGTCAGAAAATACATTCCACCATTAAAAAGCAGGACTCCCATTTCGGTCATCGGGAATTCATCCATACACCCTGCACATACAAACTGCAGAATGATAAAGACTGCCGCTGCCCATCTCCCTTTTCCTTCATATAAAATTACAATCAGAACAAGAAGGAATGGGAGCATCAGGACAAGAATTGAAATTGTATCCATTTCTATATTCTGATACAGATGTTCCACATTACCGGCTGCCCCTTCCCGAAGCTGTCCGAACACCTTTCTGCCAATCCTGACACAGATGTCCCACTTATACCAGATTCCTGCTGCCGCCGCTCCCAGTCCGGCACCGATCCCGCCAATGCGGGACATTCCATATCCGGCAGAGAACAGCATAGATATCAGAAGCAGCCACAATAAGATCATTTTTGTATCCATTTCCATGTGGAATATTGCTGACATTCCCCAGCACCATGCTACTGCCAAAGCAAATGCAGACATTCCATTCATCACCGTAATGTATCCAATAAAATATCCGGTCTTATTGTTCTTCTTTCTGCTCTCCTGTGCAATCCGAATGGAAGTTTTCTTTTTCTCCATATCTTTCTCCTTTTACACCGGATCAGATTCTGAGATATTCAGCTTTCTGTCCGTTCTGCCAGAATCTTCCTGATGCATCAACTTCAATCACTGCTGCAAATTCCCTTCCACGAAAACATTCCTTTCTGCATTCGTTCATCCAGTCAGTCCTTTTATATGGATGAATATCCAACAGATTCCAGGTCATATAACAGGCATCCTGCACTGTCTTCACACGCCACATTACAACCTTCCCGGTCAGATCATCATACCACGCAACTAAATGGATACATTTTTCCTCTGTCAACGTAACTGATAAGGACGCTGCATTTTTTACCATTCCTGAGAAATCGTTCTTTTCCTTCTTCCCTTCAGGATAATCAATCCAGATCAGCACAACGCAGCCCAGGGGAAATCCTCTTTCCCGGATCATCAGCTTTCCCTCTCTTGCCGTCAGCTTCCAATGGATATCTTTGATATTATCCTGCTCTCTGTAAGAGCGGATCTGATACGTCTCCGATGCATCATCTCCTTTTCGATCCTGTGCATATTCTGTATCGTCTGCCTGAAATTCTCTTACCCTGCGGGTAATCTCCATCGGGATCAGTTCATACTCAGGGAAAATTTTTATGAGGGATTGTTCTTCTTTTTCCTCTGTCAGATAAAAAATCCGAAACCAGTCATATCTCCGGATGGATTCCACGCTCACTTCAAGCACGCCACACTCCGTTGTCTCAAAATCACACCACACTGTCTCACTGCTTTCCGGTGCGAGGTTTCCCCTGCAGATTTTTACCGCTTTTTCTTCTCTGTTCCTGTCTGTCACCACAATCTTCACTTCATACTGGATTGCAAAATAACGACTCAGATTTTTTAAAAGAATCCCTGCACGGATTTCTTTTCCCTCTTCTCCCATTTCTGGCACTCTGTCCCTTTCTGTCCGCAAGGATTTTCTGGTCAGGGCAAGCCAGCTCAAAGATAAAATTGGATACAATATGGAGAGAATTAAAATGGCAGACAGCACTTCTGCATCATAGATCAGAAATGTATACAGAATTACCAGCATCGCTGCTCCATAGGCAATGCATCTTTTTATCATTTTTTCACCGCCTCTTCTGAATACTTGGCTGCTGCACCTGCTCAACAATCCGCCGGATCAGTTCTTCTGTCCTGATATGTCCCACTTTTGCCTTCATATTCAATATGATCCTGTGGATCGCCACATCCTCAAATACATCCATAACATCTGCCGGGATCACATAATTTCTCCCCTGTAGATATGCCGCAGCCTTCGCCATCTTTGTCAGAGCAACTGTCCCACGTGTACTGATCCCCAGTTCTGTCCATTCATTCTCTCTTGTTGCCTTTGCAAGCTCAGCAATGTAACGATATATCCTTTCATGCACAAAGACTTCTCTCACTTCCTTCTGTAACAGTAACAGCACTGTCCGTTCCAAAATTGGAAAAATATTTTCCACAGCCTCTCCACTCTGCACTCTTCTGAGGATTTCGATTTCCTCTTCCACACTCGGATATCCCATCTTCACGCAGATCATAAACCGGTCCAGCTGAGATTCCGGCAAAAGCTGCGTACCTGCAGATCCAACCGGGTTTTCCGTTGCGATCACGATAAAAGGATCTCCTGTCTGTCTTGTAACTCCATCAACCGTCACCTGCTTTTCTTCCATAACCTCCAGCAATGCCGACTGCGTCTTCGGTGAAGTACGGTTGATCTCATCTGCCAGAAGGATATTGCACATAACCGCTCCCGGCTGATAGACAAACTGTCCGGTTTCTTTCTGATAAATGGTAAATCCGGTAAGGTCTGCCGGAAGAACATCCGGGGTAAACTGCACCCTGGTTTCTTTCAGACGCATCGCCCTGGAAAAAGCAAGTGCCATCGTTGTCTTTCCGGTTCCTGGAATATCTTCGATCAGGATATGTCCTCCTGCAAGGATCGCAGTCATGATCTTTTCCAGAATTTTTCGCTTTCCGACTACAGCCTTTTCCACTTCATCAATTACCTGCAAAGCCAGTTCTCTTCCTTCACTCATCTTCTTTTCCCCTTTGTCAATTCTGCTTTTATCGGTTCTCTTTCACATCTTTTTACTTTTTTGGCTTTTTTTCATTATACCACAGAAACGAAGACAAATGGGCATTTAAGTGTTATAATAAAAAAGTACATTTTCAATGTGCGACTATATTGAATCTCTACGAAGGAGGAATTCTTATGAAGTTAGTAATCACAATGAGCCGACGTTTTGGAACGGGAGCGAGTATTATTGCCTCAGAGCTTTCCGAAAGACTGGGTGTTCCGGTATACGATAAAGCCTATATCGAGGAAAAGCTCAACGATCATGAATATGAATCTGAGGCAGAAGCAATCCGCAAATTGGCAGAAAAGCCCTGTATCATCCTCGGACGCTGTGCTTCCGATATTCTTAAAGACCGTATGAACGTCCTGAATATTTTTGTATGTGCAGACAAAGAAGACCGCATCCTGCGTATCATGCAAAAAGATCATCTGGATCACGACAGTGCCAGAGAGAAAGTGGAAAAGACTGACGAAGAGAGAGCCGCCTACTATTATGACCATACCGGAAAGACCTGGGGCGATGTCAATGACTATCATATGATCCTTGACACTTCTGAACTTGGAGTTGAAAATTGTGCCGATATCCTGATGCATTATTTTGAGAAACTCGAATATATTTAATTTCCCTGGTATTCCTGCCGGGTTTGTGCAACAAAAAAGAATGTGCATCCGCACATTCTTTTTTGTTGTATTTATCTGAATCTGATCTTTAACTGAAGCCCGGCTCCACTCCTTAATTGGAACCGGAATCTGCTCCTGCATCAGATCCTGCATCTGAACCTGAGTCAGAACCTGTATCTGATGTCTTTGAAGTCGTAATAGTAATACCCTGATCTTTGAAGTCAACCTTCTTCCATTCTTTCTTCACAACTTTGATCTTTGTATCTTCTTTCCAGCCCTTCAGTACCTCATCATATTTTTCCTGCTTACGCTCCGTTACGATGCTTGCCTTTTTGCTGTCTGTAGCCTCACGGTCAAGAAGACTTGTAAGCTTTGCTACATACAGTCCGTTGTCCGTCTCGATCACTTCTGTGACATCACCCTCATTTACAAGTGCATCTGCCGCTGCGATCAGATCACTGTTCGGGCTCGTACTCTCTGAATCAAAAGTTGCTGTCTGTGCTTCTACACCGGCTTCTGTTGCTGCTGTTCCGAAATCTGCTCCGCCTTTTACACTGTCCACAAAATTCTGAGCGGTTGTCTTCAGTGTCTCTTTCTCGTCGTCCGAGAGAGTCGTGCTGTTGCCGGAATCATCCTTTGTCGTATATGAGAATAAGACATACTGCATACTCTTCTGAGCTGCCTCATCATCCGTGATATCATCTGCCGTCACCGTCTCAGTATCTTTGATCGCTGTATCCATCTTATTCTGGATCGTCAGCAATTCCAGAAGTTTCTCGATCGTATCCGTACTTCCTGATACAACATCTTTTACCTGATCCGTATTATCTTTTCCAAACTGCTCTGCTGCATCCTTGATCGCTTTCTTTTCATCATCACTCAGGGAAACATTATATTCTGATGCATGCTGGGAAAGCAGATACAGATTCTCAAGGCTTTCCATAATATTATCCTTCGTCTGCTCTTCGTAATCCTTTCCGTCGGATGCATCCTGTGACCACATTGCCTCCCCGGTCGTTCCCATCATTCCGGCATAATAAGTCTCATACTGCCCCTGCTGCAGTCTTGCATAGAAATTTGCCACTCCAAGCGTGATCTTTTCCTCTCCAACCGTTGCTACTGTTGCATCTTCTTTTATAGAACCACATCCGGTCACAGACATAGCTGCAATCGCTCCTGCAAGTGTCAGCACTGCAACTTTTTTCCCAAATCGTACCATAATTGCCTCCTCTTTCTCGCATTCTTAACTGTCTGCTGTTCTGCATTCCTTTAAGAATGCTGCTCCAGGTTTATTACCCGCATATATTTATACATTATAACTTATTTTCATATCAGGAACAAGTAATTTCACAAAATTTACATTTTCCTGCGGCTGCCCGTCACGGCACGATCCGCAATTCCCGGATATCCTCAAGAATCTTTCTCAGGAGCTGGATCGTATCTTCCACGGTCTCTTTTCCGCTTCGTCCTTTTTTCTGATAGAAAAAGTAAGGTGGTTCTTCTGCTCTGAAGACTAATTTATTTCCATATCGCTGAAGCAGTCCCGGTATCTTCTGAGGATCTAATTTTGCCTTTTCATATAAGGTAAACTTAAAATCACTGCCTTTCTGCTCCACAGCAGTTACATAAGCTGCATGTGCCAGGCTCTTTAACGCCGCAATATGAAGAAGCTGCTGAACCTTTTTCGGAATATCTCCAAACCGGTCGATCAGTTCCTCCGTCATATCATCCATTTCTTCCTCCGTTGTGATCGCAGCAATTCTCTTGTAAATATCCAGTTTCTGATATTCATTTTTAATATAAGATTCAGGAATAAATGCATCAATATTCAGATCCATTGTTGTCGTGAACTGATCTTCTTCCTTCTCACCTTTCAGTTCTTTTACCGCTTCATTAAGCATCTTGCAGTACAGATCATATCCGACTGCCGCCATATGACCGCTCTGTGCCTCACCAAGCAGATTCCCCGCTCCTCGGATCTCAAGATCTCTCATTGCGATCTTGATCCCCGAACCAAGATCCGTAAACTCCCGGATCGCAGCCAGCCTTTTTTCTGCAACTTCTTTCAGAAGCTTATCTCTGCGGTACAAAAGGAATGCATATGCCATACGGCTTGATCTTCCTACCCGGCCACGCAACTGGTATAACTGGGACAGTCCGAACCGGTCTGCATCCTGGATGATCATCGTATTTGCATTTGCAATGTCCAGTCCGGTTTCTATGATCGTAGTGGATACAAGTACATCGATCTCCCCATTAATAAAATCATACATGATATCTTCCAGTTCCCGTTCACTCATCTGCCCATGTGCAAAAGATACACTTGCTCCCGGAACAAGCTTCTGAACCCTTCCGGCTACATCCGCAATATCTTCCACCCGGTTATATACATAATAAACCTGCCCGCCCCGGGAAAGCTCTCTCTCGATTGCTTCACGGATCATTTCATCATTAAATTCCATTACATAAGTCTGGATCGGCATACGATCCATCGGAGCTTCTTCCAGTACGCTCATATCCCTGATCCCGATCAGGCTCATATGCAGCGTCCGTGGGATCGGGGTGGCTGTCAACGTCAGCACATCGATATTTTCACGCATTTTTTTAATTTTTTCTTTATGCGTCACACCGAAACGCTGCTCCTCATCTATGATCAGCAGACCAAGGTCTTTATAAGTTACATCCTTTGACAAAACCCGGTGCGTCCCGATCACAATATCCACCAGTCCCTTTTTCAGATCTTCAATCGTCTTCTTCTGTTGTGCCGGTGTACGGAATCTGCACAACAGATCGATCCTGACCGGGAAATCTTTCAGACGCTGGATAAAGGTATTATAATGCTGCTGTGCAAGGATCGTAGTCGGGACAAGATAAACGACCTGCTTTCCATCCTGAACCGCTTTAAAGGCAGCCCGGATTGCTACTTCCGTCTTTCCATACCCTACATCTCCACAGATCAGGCGATCCATCACCTTTGTGCTTTCCATATCCTTTTTGGTATCTTCAATCGCCCGGAGCTGATCCTCAGTCTCTTCAAACGGGAACATTTCCTCAAACTCTTTCTGCCATACTGTATCCGGACTGTATACAAATCCTTCGGTCTGCTGTCTCACTGCATACAGTTCCACCAGATCCTGTGCAATCACCTGCACTGCCTTTTTTACCTGGCTCTTCGTCTTATTCCACTGAGGTGTTCCAAGTTTATTCAGCTTTGGCGGTTTCGCATCTGCCCCGGCATATTTCTGGATCAGATCCATCTGCGTTGCAAGAATATAAAGGATTCCTCCGTCTGCATAGGAAATTTTCATATAATCCCGGGTCACTTTGTCTACTTCTACTTTTTCAATTCCCTGATAGACTCCAAGTCCATGGTTCTCATGCACCACGTAGTCTCCCGGCTTCAGTTCTGCAAATTCCTGGATTTTCTGTCCTTCGTAAACTTTCCTGCGTCTTTTTTTCTTTCGTTTTCCAAAAATGTCCGACTCTGAGATCACCATAAATTTCAACATGGGATACTCATATCCCTCTGCCACGCATCCATAAACGACCATGATCTCTCCCGGTCTGACCGTCCGCACCATATCTTCACTGTAAAAACTGCTCAGGTCATAATCTCTCAGATCCTCCGCAAGACGCTTCGCTCTCGTCCTGGATCCTGAAACGAGAATTACCCGGTAGCCCTGCCGCTTCAGCTTTTTCAGATCCTGCGTGAGCATTTCAAAACTGTTATTATAAGGATTGACGCCGGCTGCCTGAATACTGTAGACATCACGCACTTTAAAACCACCACATCTTGTCTCCAGCGTGGTAAGACCGATCCCGTATCTGGTATTAAATTTTTCTATAATCTCCTTCGTCTGAAAGACCCGGATCTCATCTGCCTCTTCCGTCATCCCTGCATTTTTCCTGCTCTCAAAGCTGTGGAAATATTCTTTTTCTACCGCCTCCAGCGTCTCCTGCAATCTGACCGGTTCATCAAAGAAGAACAGACTTTTTTCTTTTGGAAAATACTCTGCAAACGAAACTGCCTGCTCTTCTTTTTCCACATTCTCCGTTGCCGGATAAATGACGACCTGCTCCATATTTTCCACGGATCTCTGGCTTTCCACATCAAAGCTTCTGATGGAATCAATTTCATCCCCCCACAGTTCGATCCTGACCGGAATCTCTTCTGTCAGCGGATAGACATCCAAGATCCCTCCTCTGACTGCAAACTGTCCCGGTCCCTCGATCTGGCTTTCCCGCTCATACCCAAGATGGACCAGCTCTTCCTGCAGTTTCTGAAAATCAATGACAGCCCCCGCTTCTATTTCAATACGGCTTTCCCACAATTTTTCTTTTGACGGAAGTCCATCTAAAAAAGCATCTGCCGTAGTGATCACCGTAACCGGCTCCCGGTTCTTCTTTTCTGTCAGTTTTTTCAGAACTTCCATTCTTTTTCCGGTCAGGGCAGCACCCTTGATATCCGCATGATAAAATAAAAGATCCTTTGCAGGATACAGAAAGGTATTCTCCTCCAGCATTTTGTATTCTTCATACGCCTGCTTTGCTTTTTCCTCACTGGAAAAAACGATGACTCTGTACTCAAAGCCATCGCCCAATGCATACATCAGATGCGTCTTCTGCGAACTGACGCAGCCCGCAATCTGAAGAATTCCTTCTGCCTTTCCCCTCTTTCGAACTATTTCCTGATAATCCGCCAGTTCTTCCAACGGTTCCAAAAAAGCCAGCATATCATTCTTCCTTCTTCTTACGATTATACTCGTTCATCGCACCACTGATATCGCCTGATACGATCATCTCTACCGCTTTGACCGCATCCTCATATCCTTCCTCCATCAGTTCCTGCTCTGCCTTTGAAAAATGCCCCAGGACATAATCTGCCAGATCATACTTCGGAGGCTTTTCTCCAACGCCCACTTTGATCCGCGGGAAAACCGGTCCGCCTACATGGGCGATAATATTTTTGATTCCGTTATGCCCTCCCGCACTGCCTTTCGCACGAATCCTCAATTTTCCTACATCCAGACTGATATCGTCATAGATCACGATCAGTTCTGTCTCAGGATCAACTTTATAATAATCCAGGATACTGCGGATACTCTCTCCGCTCAGATTCATATACGTCTGTGGCTTTGCAAGAATCACTTTCTGCCCTGCGATCATTCCCTTCCCGATCAAAGCCCGGTGCTTCTTTACATCTACATCTATATTATATCTCGCAGCCAGTCTGTCTATTACATCAAATCCGACATTATGCCTTGTCCCTTCATACTCCCTGGTCGGATTCCCCAGTCCTGCAATAATAAACATCTTCACGACTCCTTTCTACTTTTGAAAACGTTGCTATTTATTTTACTCCATCCACAGATATTTGTCACGTATAAATCTCTTTTCCACGTCATACAATGATAGAAAGAACTTGCTGTTCCCCTAACTGCCGGGAACAGACAGATACCGGAAATTCTGAACTTCAGGATCATTCGGCAAACAGCTACCAGAATCTATCAGGAGGGTTTTCCATGAGTTCCAGAACACGCATCGTTGTCCTACACATGAAAGAAATTATCTACACAGCAATCTTCGCTGCACTTGCTATCCTGCTGATCATTCTTCTGATCGTCATGTTCCGGCCATCCGGGAAATCTGCTGCATCAGGAGAGAAAAAGCAGTACACTCCGGGAGTCTATACTTCCACACTCACACTGAATAATACAAACCTGGAAGTCGAAGTTGCTGTCACAGATTCAGAAATCAGCAGCATCCGCTTTTCCAATCTTGATGAAACCGTAACAACTATGTTCCCACTGGTTCAGCCTGCACTGGAAGATATCGCAGATCAGATCTGCCGAACTCAGTCCCTGGAGAATATTTCTTTTCCGGAAGAGGCCCCTTACACATCCCAGTTAATCCTTAACGCGGTCACGCAGGCGGTCGAAAAAGCCACAGTTCAATAACCGTGGCTTTTCTGTCTTTCCTATCATAACTGTTCTTTTTCTGACGGAAAGCCTACCCTTCCACAATCAGATATGTTCCATCCGGGAGTACAAAGACCTCCGATGCTTCCTCCATCTCTTCCTCAGTCATATGATCCACATCTGCTCCGCTCTCCTCAAAATACTCGCGTACCTCCTCCAGTGAATCCACAATAACTGCCATGCAGTCTTCCAGAAATGCTTCTGCCTCTTCCAGTGTCTCTGCTACCGGTTCATCGAACAGTTGTCCCTGATCCTTCAGAAAAGTACGCAGACATTCTTCACTATATTCACCCATCTTCTCGTCCTCCTGCTATCTCATTATCTCAAGTATTTCATCAACCGAATCTACGATACAGTCTGCCCCGTCTTCTTCCAGTGCTTTTCTTCCACGGAATCCCCAGGATACCAGGATCGTCTTCATGCCGGCTGCCTTTCCCGTTGCAAGATCCACTTCCGAATCTCCGATATACGCTGTCTCTGCGATCTCAGCTCCCAGTCTGTCCGCAATGTCAAGTGCCGCACTGGGATCCGGTTTTCTCGGAACGCCCTCTTTCTGCCCCTGGATCCAGTCAAAAAGCCCTTCTCCAAAAATCTCCTTAATCACATGACCGACCTGGCGGTCCGGCTTATTTGAAAGCACTGCAAGCCTGATCCCCTGCTTTTTCAATGTCTCGAGCATCCTTTCAATTCCCTTATAAGGAACAACCTTATAAGTACAGTTCTCATCGAACACTCTGCCATAGACTTCCATCGCCTCATCGAGCCTGTCCAGATCCTCATCTCCCCCGGCTTTCAACGCCTTCTCTATGAGAACCTTCGCTCCGTTTCCGACAAAATCTCTGCACTGCTCTTTCGTGATCTGTGGCATATGAATCTGCTTCATCGTCTCATTCACAGAATATTCCAGTGAATCCAATGTATCAGTCAATGTTCCGTCGAGATCAAAAATACATGCTTTCATCCCTGCTGCCTCCCTGCCATCCTTCATCCTGTAAGGACATTCTGTATTGTATTTCTTTCTCACTTATCATAGTATGATACATTCTAAAAAGCAAGTATTGACAACGCATTTATCGGCATATTTTTCAATCCCCCAGCAGATACTGCCGCATCGTCTTCAGGGCGTTTTTCTCAAGTCTGCTGACCTGTGCCTGAGAAATCCCGATCTGTCCTGCCACCTCCGTCTGAGTCTTCCCTTCAAAAAACCGCAGACTGATAATATACCGTTCCCGCTCATTGAGCCGTTCCATCGCAGCCTCCAGCGAAAGTTCCTCTACCCAGTTTTCTTCCCGGTTTTTCTTATCACTGACCTGATCCATCACATACAATGCATCCCCTCCGTCATTGTATACCGGTTCATGAAGACTCATCGGAGTCTGTACCGCATCTAGGGCAAAAACCACATCCTCCTTGGCAATCCCGATCTCATCTGCAATTTCCTGCACCGTCGGTTCTTTCATATAGCGGCGTACATATCCTTCCTTTGCATAAATAGCTTTATAAGCCGTATCCCTCAAAGAACGGCTCACACGGATGCTGCTGTTATCTCTTAAATATCTCCGGATCTCACCTACGATCATCGGGACTGCATAAGTTGAAAATCTTACCAGCCGCTCCGGATCAAAATTATCCACTGCCTTCATCAGACCCACACATCCGATCTGGAATAAATCATCTGCACTTTCACTGCTGCTGTCAAATCTCTTGATCACACTCAGAACCAGTCGCAGATTTCCTTTAATATATTCTTCTCTCGCTTTTTCATCGCCTTTCTGAATCCGACGAAAAAGCTCCTCCTTCTCATCTTCCCTGAGAAGCGGGAGCTTTGACGTATTCACTCCGCACAGTTCCACCTTATTCATCATCGTAAGAATCCTCCTAAGTCATTTTCTACTTAGAATCATTCTCCATCTGAATCAAAGATATTCTGTCCGGGGAAAAATTTAATAAAGTTTTACTCCTTGACAATCTGTCTGACTGCCTTTTCTTCAGAACTTTCTCACAGTTCTGTCTCTTTTGCAGGATTCTCTTACAGTTCCCACTTATCCGCAAGATTATTGATCTGTGCTTCAAATTTTGCTTTATCTTTATTGGAAAGTCCTGCATTGCTGTAAATGATATCCATAAGCCTTTTACCAGCCAGCGTAAGCCGGTCATACGCTGCATCCGCTTTCTTCTGTGCCGGTTTCTTTGCTTTCACAGGGATCTTCACGCCCTCACTGAGGATCTCATTTTTCAGAAGATCCACTTCTGCACACGGAAATGGTGCAAACGCCTGATAATCAAATGTCTCTTCCACAGTCTTTGCGAACTCCTCAGTTACTGTATCTTCACCATGTACAACAAAAACTCGCTGTATCGGTGGATCAAATGCCTTTACCCATTTCAGCAGACCATTCATATCCGCATGCCCACTGACACCATGAAGGCTTTCAATCCTTGCATGTACCTCGATCGACTCTCCAAACAGCTTCACATTTTTCTCGCCCTCCAGCAGCCGCCGACCCAGCGTTCCGTTTGCCTGATATCCGACAAATAAGATCGTACACTCTTCTCTCCAGAGATTATGCTTCAAATGATGCCGGATTCTTCCTGCATCGCACATTCCTGAAGCGGAAATGATTACTTTCGGCTTTTCTATAAAATTGATCATCTTAGAATCTTCACTGGATATTGCAGTATGCAGTCCCGGAAATACCAGTGGATTGATCCCTGCATTCACAAGAGCAAGTGCCTCCTCATCAAAGCATTCCCGCATATTTTTAGTAAATACCTTTGTCGCCTCGATTGCCAGCGGACTGTCCAGATAAACTTCAAAATCAGGATACTCACTCAGCAGTCCCTTTTCTTTGATCTCACGGATAAAATACAGCATCTCCTGCGTTCTTCCTACCGCAAATGACGGGATCACTACATTTCCCTTCCGGTCAAAGGTCTCTTTCAGAATCCTTGTAAAATCGCCAAGATAATCCGGCTTTTCCTGTGCATGTACCCGATTTCCATAGGTGGATTCCATGACGATATAATCTGCATTCTCCGTATAGGCCGGATCTTTGATGATCGGCTGATCCGTATTCCCTATATCACCTGAAAATACAATCTTTTTTGTCACGCCATCTTCTGTCGCCCACACTTCAATACTGGCTGATCCCAGCAGATGCCCCACATCGGTAAACCGGATCTCAACGCCTTCACAGATCCTGATCCGCTCGCCATACTGACATGGCACAAGAAGTTCAATCGCGTCCAGTGCATCCTGCATTACATAAACCGGCTCATACTCCGGCTGTCCTGCACGCTTTCCCTTCCGGTTTCTCCATTCAGCCTCAAACTCCTGGATATGTGCACTGTCACGCAGCATGATATTACACAGGTCAGCCGTTGCATACGTGGTAAAGATCTGACCTTTAAATCCATCTTTTGCAAGTCTTGGCAGCATCCCCGAATGATCTATATGTGCATGCGTCAGGAACACATAATCCACTTCATTCGCCGGAATCGGAAGCCCCGGATTCTCATACAGATCCGGTCCCTGCTCCATTCCACAATCAATCAGAATATTTTTCCCTGCAGTCTGAAGGAAATGACAGCTCCCAGTAACTTCGTGGGCTGCTCCTACAAAAGTAAGTTTCATAAGTCCACCAACCCTTCCGCTTTTTTCTTTTATTGTAGCACTTATTTATTTAATATGCACGAAAAATATAGCGGTACTCTTTAAATTTTAGTAAATTTTAATACTTATGTTAATAACTCGATGAACGTTATTCATACCGGATCATTTCCCGTCTGAGCCTTGTCATGATTTTCTTTTCCAGCCGGGAAATATACGACTGGGAAATTCCCAGAAGATCTGCCACTTCCTTCTGCGTCATTTCTTTTCCTTCCGGATGATCCAGGCCGAAACGCATCCGCACGATCATTTTCTCCCGACCGGACAGTTTGTTCAAAGCCCGGAACAAAATTTTTCTCTCTGCCTCATTTTCAAGATCTTTATAGATTGTATCTTCATCCGTCCCCAGAATGTCAGATAAAAGGAGCTCATTTCCATCCCAGTCCACATTCAGTGGTTCATCTATGGAAACCTCCAGCTTTGTCTTGCTGTTTCTGCGAAGATACATCAGGATTTCATTTTCAATACATCTGGATGCATAGGTTGCAAGTTTGATCTTTTTGGTTGGATTGAATGTATTGATCGCCTTGATCAGACCAATCGTTCCAATGGAGATGAGGTCTTCAACCCCTACTCCTGTATTGTCGAATTTTTTTGCAATATAAACGACCAGTCTCAGATTATGCTCAATCAGAAGCTTTTTCGCCTCCTGATCATCTTCTGTTCCCAGCCGTCCGATCACTTCCTCTTCTTTTTCATTTTCAAGCGGCGGTGGAAGAACATCTGTTCCTCCTATGTAATGAATCTCTTTCTGCCCTCCGAAGATCAGCGTCCTGAAATCAGGCACTACTTTCAGTTTAAATTTCTCCGGCACTGCTACTTTTACTATCATTTTCATTTTCCTCCTAAATATTCAGATAATCATGGTTCAGGATCAACTGGTATTCCTGCTTCTCTGAAATCGTTCCTTCACTGATTCCGATCAACGGTTTTTCAATCCATTTTTCCCCGTCCATGCTGACACACATTTTCTCGATTCGGAAGATTTTTATTACACCGGTTCCACTGATACTCTGATAAGGGATGTACCGCATTTTCGGTTCCGTATCCCTCAGGACAGATCCTTCTTTCTGCTGTTGTTCTCTGAACTTTTCATAGAATTCATGGTCGAGAATACTGACCGGATCACCACTGACCGGATCGCATAAAAGATTTCCCGTATCCATCAGTGCCATGACGCTCATCTTTCTCTCGTTCAAATACAGCGTCACCTCACACCGCACCTGTTCTTTTCCGCTTATTTTTCTTAACAGTTTCCAGCATTTCACAAAGAGAAATGCCGTTCCCACTGCCGTCCCATAAAAAAGGCTGATATACCTTAAATACGGCCGGAATGCTGTCATCATGCCTCCCATAAAAACCGCACATAGGTATAATAATATGTAGGCCTTTATAAATTGAGCTTTCGTTCTGATACGGAGACCGGTTATAAGCATACAACTGCTGACAATTCCATGAAAAAAAATAAGTTGAAAGACTCCGGGGATCCCCACGACTATTCCAAGGCACATCATCCCGCTTCCAAGCCCTCCGCCCAGAAAGATTCTCTGCCAGTTACTTTTGCATTTCAGAACCCGATTCAGTACAAGAAGCAACAGACTGTCCATCATGAAATTTTCCAGAAACAACAAATCAATATACAATTCGTAGTGCATATTCCACCTTCCTTCTCCTTTGTATGCATGACTCATTATATGCCTGCACCAAAGCAGAAGTTTGTCGGACACTGACAGAAAGATCAGAATATATTTCGACAACATCCTGCTTAACAGCCCGTTGTTCCTGCACTCTGTAAATTGCATTTTGTGCAACAAAAAAGAACCGGCTTTAACCAGTTCTTTTCTAAAATCTATTCATTCTGTCTTTCAGAATCCAGCGATTGTCTTTCCCTGCTTACTTTTTGAAGAAATCAGGAATCTTGATCGACTGCTCTTTTACATTGCTTGAAGGTGTTCTCGGCTGCAGTGTCGGCATTGTTCCTCCCTGCGGTCTTACTGTGGAACCTGCTCTTCTCTCATGATCCAGTGTAGATCTCACATGAGATTCTCCGCCGGACGGAAGAATGGATCCAACCTTCTGCTGTCCTTCCAGTCTTGCTTTTAACTTAGAAGCACTTCCGCCTACATTATGTAAGCCGGTAGCAATAACTGTGATCGTACATTCGTCAGATTTTGTATCATCATACATCGCACCAAAGATAATACTTGCACTCTCGCCTGCCAGCTCCTGAACATAATCAGCCGCATCAGATGCATCCATCAGCGTAATATCACCGGATACATTGACGATCACGTTTGATGCACCCTGGATCGTAGTCTCAAGCAGCGGACTTGCAACAGCCTGCTTTACAGCCTCAAGAGCCTTATCATCACCGCGTCCTGCACCGATACCGATATGTGCAATACCCTTGTCCTTCATAACCGTCTGGATATCTGCAAAGTCAAGGTTAATCAGGGATGGAACATTGATCAGGTCAGTGATACCCTGAATACCCTGCTGAAGAACCTCATCTGCTTTCTTCAGGGCTTCCGGCATTGTAGTGCGTCTGTCTACAACCTCAAGAAGCTTATCATTTGGAATAACGATGATCGTATCTACATTTTCTTTTAATTTATCAATACCACTTGTGGCATTCTGCATTCTGGTCTTGGATTCAAAACGGAACGGCTTTGTGACAACACCTACCGTCAATGCACCCTGCTCTTTGGCAATACGTGCAATAACAGGAGCTGCTCCTGTTCCTGTTCCTCCACCCATTCCACAGGTAACAAATACCATGTCTGCACCTTTCAGTGCTGCCTGGATCTCTTCTGAACTTTCTTCCGCAGCTTTCTCCCCTACCTCCGGCTGTGCACCTGCACCAAGTCCTTTTGTAAGCTTTTCACCGATCTGCATCAATGTCGGTGCTTTACAAAGCTGTAATGCCTGCTTATCTGTATTTACAGCTATAAATTCTACACCCGCAATCTGCTCGTCGATCATTCGGTTAACGGCATTATTACCGCCTCCGCCGACTCCGACAACAATTATTCTTGCGGCCGCTTCAGATTCATTGGTCTTAATTTCTAACAAGAGTATTTCCTCCTTTGTCGTCTCATTAATCTTTTATACATCCCTTAATTTTAATTGAACGATACAATTCAATAAGTATATAATAAAGTCTTTTCCGTAAATAATCAATAGATTTTTTCTTATTTTCTGATTTTTTTACTCAATTTACATTCTTTTCCTTTTATTGCACGTCAGCGGTCTGCTCCGCAGTCTGTGGTGTAAACCGGATGGACGCGGAAGACGAATCAAAATTCTCCAGATGGAGTGTTCCTGCGGTGTCAGGATACTTCTTTTTCAGTTCTTCCAGGATCGGTCCTACCTGTGCCAGACGCTCTTCATACTTCTCATTTCCCAGCAGTACTTCCACTGCTCCGAAATATAATACGACATCACTTCCATCTGTATTGCAGACGATCCGCTCCGGTGACAGGGCATTTTTTCTGAGATATCTGGATGTCTCTGCCAGTTTCTCAAAAATCGCATCATCCTCCACAGGAAGCACTTTTCCGATTTCCACCTCTGCTGTATCAAAAGAAAGTCCTTCAATATACGGGACTCCCTCGATCTGCTTTGCACTCCGAAGCGTTGCGATCCCCTGTTCATCAAAATACAGCATCGCCTCATCATAATCTACATAGCCGAGCATACTTTTTTCAACCACTGTCACAGCAACCGTCCACGGATTCTTCAATGACACTTTCAGGCTCTCTACTCCTGACGGAAGTTCTCCCTTGTCAAAAGTATATTTTCCTAAAAGATACAGAGAATTTACTGACAATGGATCTTTTTCAATCCAGTTCGTGATTGTTCCCTCTCCATAATACACATTTCCACTGACCTGGATCTTTCTGGTGCGGAATCCGAAAATACATATCAGCACCAGAACTGCCACGGTCAGGATCAGGATCAGAATCATTTTTCCTATATTTTTCTTTCGCTTTTTTCTCTTCATATATGCTCCTCTGTCTTAACGTTCTCCTGCCCCGTTTTCCGGACGCATCTCTTTTTTCTGATTCCTGCCGGAATACCCGGAAACACTCAGCACAAGTCCCATCTCCAGTAATAAAAATACAACCGATGTTCCTCCATAACTGATAAATGGCAGCGTGATTCCTGTATTGGGAATGGAATTTGTTACCACTGCAATATTTAAAATGATCTGGATCATCATATGTGCCATCGCTCCTGTTGCAATCAATGCACCGGTCAGATCCTCCGCCTTTGCAGCAATCACAAAGAATCTCCAGATCAGGATCAGAAAAACTCCGATCAGGATTCCCGCACCCACCAGTCCCAGTTCTTCGCAGATGATCGAAAAGATCATATCATTTTGTGCCTCAGGAAGAAACCCCAGCTTCTGGACACTGTTCCCCAGTCCTCTGCCAAATAAGCCTCCGCTTCCAATGGCATACAATCCCTGCAGGGTCTGATAACCTTTTTCGTATTTCTCCGGATTTCTCCAGATTGCGATCCGTTCCAGCCTGTAACTCTCCAATGCAAGGAAGATCGTCATAAATCCCGCTCCACCTGCAATCATCCAGAAAAATTGCAGATATTTCGGACTCGCCGTGAAGATCATCACTGCCCCAATTCCTAAAATAATGATCGCTGTGCTTAAGTTACTCGCTCCTACAAGTCCCACGATGGGAAGAATCGTCAGCATAGTAAGGACAATACTTTTGAATTTTCCCATCTTTTTTATATTCTTTTCAATCAGCCATGAAAGAAATACGATCACCGCTACCTTTGCAAATTCTGAAGGCTGAAATGAAACCGGGCCCAAAGACAGCCATCTTTTGGACCCGTTATATTCCTCTCCAAACAGCAGAACTGCCACCCCCAGCAGGATTGACAGCAGATATCCCGGCACTGCCAGTGGAATCCATCTATGGTAATCAATCCTCGAAATAACCGCCATTCCGACAAGTCCGAGACCTGTGGCAAAGCCCTGCTTTTTTAAATAATAGAAAGAGTCGTGAAACTTTACATTTCCATTATAAGCACTGATGCTGGTTAGGAGAACCAGTCCTGCAATTACCAGCACAAGTACCGTGACAAGTAATGTATCATCATAGGTGCATCGCTTTGCAGGATGCCTCAATCTAGATCCACTCCTTATAACTGATTTACAAGTTCTTTGAATTTATCTCCACGCTGCTCATAATTTTTGAACATTCCCCAGCTTGCACATGCCGGTGAAAGAAGTACTGCATCTCCCGGTTCTGCATACTCAACGCATTTTTCAAATGCCTCTTCAAATGTATCTGCCATTACGATCTCATGAAATCCGAGTTTCTCAGCCGTCTGTGCGATCTTTTCTCTTGTAGCTCCGATCAGAACCAGCTTTTTGACCTTTCCGTCAAACGCATTGATCCATTCATCATATGCAGAATCTTTATCATATCCTCCACCGATCAGTACCGTTGGGCGGTTCATTGCCTGGATTCCCTTGATCGCAGCATCCGGGTTCGTTCCCTTGGAATCATTATAATAAACAACGCCGTCTTTTTCTGCCACAAATTCAATCCGATGCTCTACTCCCTGAAATTCCTTCAAGGTCTTTCGGATGATCTCAACCGGTACTCCATAAGCTGCTGCCATCGCTGCTGCTGCCATCGCATTTTCATGATTATGCGTACCGAGAATATTCAGTTCATTGACTGTACAGATCTCTGTCTTTTCACCATTCAGGCTCAGCACGATCTTCTCTCCGTCCAGATAGATTCCCTCTTCCAGTATACGCTGGCTGCTGAAATATAGAACCTTTGCTTTCAATGTCTCACCAAACTGACGTGTCACTGCATCTTCGTAATTCAGAACGCACGTATCCTCTTCCGTCTGGTTCTTTGCAATATTCTCTTTCGCTGCAATATAAGCTTCCATTGTATGGTGACGGTTCAGATGATCCGGTGTGATATTCAGGATCGCACTGACACGCGGACGGAATGTCTCAATCGTCTCAAGCTGAAAACTGCTCATCTCTGCCACGATCACAGAATCTTCTGTTGTCTCAAGTGCCACACTGGTATAAGGATTTCCAATATTTCCAACTACATATGTATTCTCTGTATAGTTCTTCATGATCTGACCAAGCAGAGAAGTTGTCGTCGTCTTTCCGTTGGTTCCGGTAATCGCAAGAACCTCTCCCTTTCCTGCTTCATATGCCAGTTCGATTTCCCCCCAGATCGGGATTCCCCGGTCTCTCATCTCATTCACAATCGGAAGATCGGTCGGAACTCCCGGACTCATAACAACCAGATCCAGTGTCTTCAGCAGCTGTGCCTTTTTTTCGTCCGCAAGTGTACCAAGAAGAATCTGTAAACTGCCATTCCCGGATTCCGGGATCTTTGACAGGATCTCTGTCCAGCTTATCATTCCCATCATAAAGTACGACTTCTGCACCTTCCCGGAGCAACAGACTGCATGCCGCTTCTCCACTGATTCCTGAACCAAATACAAGTACCTTTTTTTCTTTGATCTTCATCTTTTATACCCCCATAAGAGCAATCAGGCAAAGGATTGCCGTAATGATCGAAAATACAGCTACAACTCTCGTCTCAGACCATCCGCACAACTCAAAGTGATGATGGATCGGAGCCATCTTAAAGAGTCTCTTTCCGCCTGTCTTCTTAAAATATGTTACCTGCAGAATTACTGAAATCACCTCTGCAAGATAGATAAATCCCACAATGAGAATAAATAACGGCATTCTCATCATATAGGCAGTTCCAGCTACAAAACCGCCCAGTGCAAGTGATCCTGTATCGCCCATGAATACACTCGCCGGATAAACATTAAAAAGCAGGAATCCCATCAATGCTCCTACAACCGCACAGGTGATCGGTTCCAGTCCACTCTTTGTTCCAACCGCTACAACTGTAAAAAATGTTGCAACCAGTACTGTGACGCTGGAGGCAAGTCCGTCCAGTCCGTCTGTAAAATTCGTACCATTCACAGTACCGATCACTGCAAAGAACAGTACCGGAATTGCAAGCCATCCAAGATTCAGTTCGTACCCGTGCGTAAACGGAACGATCATGGTCAGCGGAACCTTTGCCACTTTTACGAGATAATATGCAAAGATCGCCGTCACTACGATCTGCAATGCCATCTTCTGCATTGGATAAAGTCCATCCGAACGCTTCATGACTACCTTCAGATAGTCATCCAGAAAACCGATCAGTCCGAACCCAACGGTAAGGAACAGAACCGGAATGATCTGCGGGTAATCTTTTACATAGATCAGAGATGTGACCGCAACGGATGCAAGGATGATCACGCCTCCCATGGTAGGCGTCCCTGCCTTCTTCAGATGCGACTGGACTCCTTCTACCCTCTCTGTCTGCCCCATCTTCAGCTTTCTTAAAAACGGGATCACGACCGGTCCGAGGATCAGACTGATCGCAAATGAAATCAATACCGGAATTACTATATGACTGTTCATACATACACCTCTTTATTTCTTTTGTTGTACGTCCGGAAATTTCCGCTCCCTTTTCAGAAGTATCTCTTTCAAAACGCCTTTTACAGTATACCCTATCAGTCAGCTTTTTTCAATCCCGAGATACGGCAGCACGTTATCATAAATGCTGCGTAACACCGGTGCAGCGATCGTACCGCCATAATAAACTCCCTGTGGATTACGGATCACCACGATTCCGAGAACCTGTGGATTTTCCGCCGGGGCAAACCCTATAAAGGAAGAAATATATTTATTTGCACTTCTTGGAAGTGTCTGGGACGTTGCAGTTTTTCCTCCGACAGAATA
>OLSP01000709.1_pt1 | contig 33306 bp, 30 predicted proteins | sample 1672941 | NCBI WGS metagenome assembly OLSP01 (sample SAMEA3136739, study PRJEB25190) | human gut metagenome | reverse complement strand
TATCCTGCGATACTTGCCGGGCTGCGGGGAGCAGCACCATGAAGGCGGCCGCAGCGATCTCCATTTCCGCTCCGTGAATACGGCGGTTCCCACAGGCACGCCTGAAAGAAGCAACAGAAAAATCCACCGTAATTCTATCAGAATTACGGTGGATCTTATGGTGGACCTGATGGGATTCGAACCCACGACCTCTCGGATGCGAACCGAACGCTCTCCCAGCTGAGCTACAAGCCCGGATATGAAGTTGTAGAGCCATAATATATGGAGCGGATGCTCCGCTCCATATATTATACACACTTCTTTATAAAATGCAACCATTTTCTCTCCGGCGGCGCAAAAAATTGCCCCAGCCGATGGAAAACGCCGTCCGGCGGGCCTTATTCCGCCGCCGGGATACGGGTATACGACACCGGCTGACCCTCCCGGAAGGTCACCTGAAAGCCCTGACCGGGGGAGACGGAGTAGTCATAGCGCCCGCCGCCGAACCAGGCCATCATCAGCCCCGCCGTGACGCCGCCGTGGATGACGCAGACGGCGTCCTCCGGCCTCTGCACCACCGGGGCGATGGCCGCAAGGCTGCGCCGCAGCACCTGCGGGGCGCTCTCCCCGTGGGGGCAGGGGTTGTGCTCTACGTCGGTGATCCACGCCTGATAGGCCGGGGTGTCCTTCAGCTCCTCGTAGCTCTTCATCTCGAAGTCGCCGAAGTCCATCTCCCGCAGGCCCGGAAGCCGGGTGTGGGGTACGTTGCCATAGATGGCCGCCAGCGTCTGCTCCGTCCGCAGCATCCCGCTGGTATAGTAGCGCTGGGCCGTGGGATAGTCCCCGGCCCGGCGGTGCAGCTCCGACAGAGACTCCGGCAGGGCGGGGATATCCGCCGCCCCGTAATACAGGTTCCGCAGGCTGCCCTCCGTCTGGGCATGGCGCAGCAGGGTCAGCTTCATTTCAGCACCTCCGTCAGTCCGCAAAATACCCGGCGCACGCTGCCGGCCTGCTGGGCCAGCCGCCGCAGCAGACGGCCATGGCGCTCCCGCCAGGCCCGCTCTCCGGCATCCATGGGAACCACGCCGCTGCCGATCTCCCGTGCGATGACCACCTCCGCCGCCGTCAGCAGGGGGAGATAGGACTCGGTGTCCTCCTGCCGCCGGGTCAGCTCCTCCAGATGGATATAGCACCGGGCGCCCGGCACCGGCTCACCTGCCGCCAGATCGCAGATATCCCCCGGCATCAGGCCGTACTCCCGTGCCGCCAGTGTCAGCTTTCCCTGATATGCTCCGCCGATGATCAAGTCCATATCCTCACCTCACCAAAGTCCATACGGCGGCTCCCGCCAGCTCACCCAGTGTCAGGGCAAAGCCGGAGATGTCACCGTTCATGCCATCCAGCTGCCGGAAGCCGTACCATACCGCCAGCCCGTAGCCCGCTGCTGCCGCCAAGGGGGCGAAGCTGCGGTCCGTGACCAGCGGTACGGCGATCGCCGCCGCCAGCAGCACCGCCAGCGCCGCGGCATAGCCGCCGTGGCGGCCCATGGCGGCGTATTGGCTGGTACCCATGGGCCGCAGCTTCAGTACCGCCAGTCCCGCACAGGCCCGTGTGGCCACCGGGATCAGCAGCAGCCCCCACAGGCTTTCGTCGGCGCTGCCGGAGAGGAATACGCTCCACTGACACAGGGCCAGCAGCACCATGCCGATGACGGCGAAGGCTCCGCAATGGGAGTCCTTCAGGATGCGCTGGCGGGTGGCCAGCTCCCGGCGGGACAGCACGGCGTCGCATACGTCCATGTAGCCGTCCAAGTGCATGAAGCCCGTCACCAGCCACGGGAGCGCCGCCATGAGGAAGGCGTACAGCCCGCCGATGGCGGCATGGCGCAGCAGCAGATACAGGCCCAGCCAGATGCCGCCCACCGCCAGTCCCACCAGCGGCAGACACACCAGCATTTTCTCACGAGCCTTCTCGTTCCACCGCCGCAGGGGGCAGGGGATCGCCAAAAACATCCCCCAGGCCATGGAAAACCCGTCCAGCCACTCACTCAAAGCGCCACGCTCCTTTCCACAGGCGGGGCAGTCCCGCCGTCAGCTCACATACCACGTCAAATTCCGCCGCCAGCCTGCGGCAGATCTCCGCAAGGCCCCGGCGGTATGTCTCCGTCCACGTCTCGTAGGTCACACCGTCCCGCCACAGCTCGTCGCAGACGCAGACAAAGTGGGCCGGGTGACGGCTGATGACCAGCAGCTCCTCCACCGTGCGTCGGGGGGCTTCTCCGTCCGGCTCCGGGGCGGAGAACATCTGGCAGGCCAGACACGCCGTAATGCTGTCAAAAAGCACCGTCCCCGCCGGGGACACCCGCACCAGTGCCTCCGGCAGCTGCCGGCCCTGCTCAATGGTCTCAAAGCCCCAGCCGTCCCGCTCCGCCAGATGCCGCCGGACGATGGCACGGTCCTCTCCGTCTCTGGGCTCCAGCGTGGCCCAGTAGTACATGGGCGCCCCGGCGGAGAGCCGCCGGGCCATATGCTGGCCCATCATGCTCTTGCCGCTTTTGCTGCCGCCTAACAGAAGGATCCTCATGGCGTCACCGTAAAGCTGTCCTGCGCCCGGATGGGGGCCAGGTAGTCGTCCTCAATAGCTGCCTCCGGGAAGGTGGCCATGCCGTCCATGACGGCGCAGGCGGCCCGCAAGATCTGAAACATCACCGGGCAGCCGCTGCCCTCGCCCAGCCGCATCCCCAGCAGCAGACAGGGCTCCTGCCCCAGTTCCTGTGCGGCGATGCGGTAGCCGATCTCATAGGAGGCGTGGGAGAGGAACAGATACTCTCCCGCAGCGGGGCAGAGACGCACCGCCGTCAGCGCCGCCACGATGGAGATGTAGCCGTCCACCACCGCCGGGACATGGTTCTGGGCGCAGCCCAGAAAGGCCCCCGTCATGGCGGCCAGATCCAGTCCGCCTACGGCGGCCAGTACCCCCACCGGGTCGGCGGGGTCGGGGCGATGCAGGGCCAGCGCCCGGTCGATGACCTGTTTTTTCTTTTCAAAGGCCGCATCCGTCAGCCCGCCGCCCCGGCCGGTGACGGCCTGCGCCGGGGCGTGGGTCAGGGCTGCCAGCACCGCCGCCGAGGTGGTGGTGTTGCCGATGCCCATTTCCCCGATGCCCAGCGCCTGCACGCCGTCAGCGGCGGCCTGCGCCGCCAGCCCCATGCCGGTTTCCAGCGCATGAAGGGCCTGCTGCCGGGTCATGGCGGGCTCTCTGGCAATGTTGCCGGTAGAGCGGCGCACCTTCCGGTCCAGCACGCCGGGGATGGGGCGATCCGTGTCGATGCCCATGTCCGCCACCACCACCTCGTTGCCGAAGTAATAGGCCAGCGCCGACATCCCCGTCTTGTGGCGGGTCATGTTGATGACCTGCGAAAGAGTCACGGAGGTGGGGGCGGAGGAGATGCCCTCCGCCGTGACGCCGTTATCCGCCGCCAGCACCAGCACCCGGCACTTCTCGATATGGGGGCGCACCTGTCCGGTGATGCCCGCCAGCCGGATGGAGTAGTCCTCCAGCTTGCCCAGACTGCCGGGGGGCTTGGCCAGCTCCGCCTGACGGCGGCGGGCGGCGTCCATGATCTCCCGATCCGGGACGGTGACGGCCCCGCAGTACTGCTTCAATTCCTGATCTGTCATAGGTCACTCCTCGCCGAGATAGCCCTGCTGCGCCAGCCATGCAAGGGACGGGGCGCAGTCCTGATTTTCGATGGTCCATGTGGACGCCGGACACTGCTCCAGCAGCGCCGCCAGTATCTGCTGCATGAGGATCTCGCCATCCCCCAGACTGCTGTGGAGATCCCAATCCCCTAAATTGTTGTGCAGATGTACGTGCCGCAGGTAGGGGGCCATGGGGGCGATCCACTCCATGGGAGGTGTCCGGCTGGCGCAGGTATTGGCGTGGCCTACATCCAGACACAGGCCCAGCCGGGGATCATCCACCTGACGGACGATGTCCGTCATCAGCTGCGGCGTCTCGTCCATGACGTTTTCCAGCGCCAGCACCATATCCTCCGGGACCTCCGGCAGGAACTCCCGCCAGAAGGCCACGGACTGCTCCGTGAACCACTCCGGAAAGTACACCAGCGGGATATAGCCGCTGTGGATCACCAGACGGCGGATGCCCAGCTGCCGGGCGGCGGACAAAGCCTGACGATAGCGCCGGGCCGTCACCTCCCGCACCAGCGGGTCCACGGCACAGGGAGCCAGCTCCGCAAACGGGGCGTGGAGCCAGAAATGGTCGATGCCCGCCATCTTCTCCCGAACCGCCGGAAAGGTGGCGGGGTCGTCCAGCATGGGGGCGTAGCAGAAGTCCGTGACCTCCAGCCCCAGCCCCCATTTCCGGGCCAGCTCCGGGGCGTGGCTGTCCATGCCGGAGAGGTGTAAGCGCTGCCTGATGTCCATAGGGTCCCTCCTGTTTTTTACTCACTTTCGCCATTATACACTATCTCCGCCGCATTTTCCAGTGGGTACGGCAGGGAAGTGCGCCGAAAAACCCCCGTCTGCGTGGCAGACAGGGGTTGGGGATCGCTTTATCAATACTGAGACAGCTGGGACTCCAGCGCCGGATTGGCCACCGTCCACTGGTAATCCTCCAGTCCGGTGTCCACCTCCGTCCACAGCAGCCAGGTGGCCATGTCGGCGGTGCCAACCTGCCCCTCGCCGGAGCCCTGATGGGTCAGCGTCACCACGGCGGCGTGGTCCGCCTTCAGGGACACGGACTCGATGCCCACCTCCACGGAGCCGGAGCTCACCGACTCCTGCACCAGCACCAGCGCATGGTCCTTGAAGAACGCATCGTCGTAGGCGGACAGCTCCGGGTAGTCCGGCAGCTGGGCCGCCGAGGTGACGTACAGGGCGGAGCTGACGTTGCCGTTATAGGTCAGCCGCAGCCGGTCCACCTGCCCCGGCACGTAGGAGCCGTCCTCCCGGACGGTGCCGTCGCCGGTGTCGCCCACGGTCTGGGTGCCGCCGGGGGCGGCGGTGGGGGTGTCCGTCTTGGTGGGGGTATCGGTGCCGGGCTCATTGTTCTTTGTACCGCAAGCCGCTGCCACGATGCACAGGGCCGCAGCCAGCGCCAGCGCCAACAGTCGTTTACATTTCATGGGTTCTACCTCCTTTCACAGGGAACGGGTCACTTCTGCTCACTTTCCTCCGGGTCACGATCCGGCTGGGCTTCCTTCGGGGACTTTTCCTCCGGGGACTTTTCCTCCGGGGTCTGCGGCTCCTCCGGGGACGGCACCGGCTCGGATACGATGTGGATGTGCTTGGCAGGGGCCTCGATGACCTCCGGGGAGGAGGGACGGAACAGGGGCTGCTTCTCCTCACGGGTAGCGCCGTAGTTGTCCACCGTCTCCGGGTCACGGCCCTCGATGATAGCCATCATCTCCTGACCGGTGATGGTCTCCTTCTTCAGCAGATAGGCGGCGATCTTGTCCAGCAGCTCCCGGTTCTCCTCCAGCATCCGTCTGGCATCCTCATGGCACTGACGGATGATGGCGATGACAGCACGATCTGCGGCGGCGTAGGTCTCCTGAGCGCAGCTCATGGAGTACGTGCCGTCCAGATACTGGTTCTGTACGCTGCCCAGCGCCATCATGTCGAACTCCTCGCACATACCGAACCGGGCCACCAGATTCCGGGCCATCTCCGTGGCCCGCTCGATGTCGTTGGCGGCGCCGGAGGTCATGGTGTGGCACACCACCTCCTCGCTGGACCGGCCGGCCAGCAGCGTGCGGATCTCCGCCAGGATGTCCTCACGGGACATGAGGAACTTCTCCTCCTCCGGCAGGTGCAGGGTATAGCCCAGAGCGCCCTGCGTATGGGGGACGATGGTGATCTTGCTGACGGGCTGGGCGTTTTTCTGCTTGGCCGCCACCAGCGCATGGCCCACCTCGTGATAGGCGATGATGCGCTTTTCCTCGTCGGTGATGACGGTACCCTTCTTCTCGGAGCCGGCAATGACGGTCTCGAAGGCCGCCAGCAGGTCATTCTGATTCACGGCGCTGCGGCCCAGACGCACGGCCCGCAGGGCCGCCTCGTTGACAAGGTTCGCCAGATCTGCGCCCACGCAGCCGGCGGTGGCCTGAGCGATCTTCTCCAGATTCACGTCCTCGGCCAGATGGATGCTCCGGGTGTGGACCTGCAGGGTGGCCAGACGGCCCGCCAGATTGGGGCGATCCACGGTGATGCGCCGATCGAAGCGGCCGGGGCGCAGCAGGGCCTTGTCCAGCACCTCCGGGCGGTTGGTGGCACCCAGAACGATGATGCCCTTGCCGGGATCGAAGCCGTCCAGCTCCGCCAGCAGCTGGTTCAGGGTCTGCTCCCGCTCGTCGTTGCCGCCGCCGAAGCGGCCGCCGTCACGGGATTTGCCGATGGTGTCGATCTCGTCGATGAAGATGATGCAGGGAGCCACCTTGGCGGCCTCCTTGAACAGGTCACGGACACGGGAGGCGCCCACGCCCACGAACATCTCCACAAAGTCCGAGCCGGAGATGGAGAAGAAGGGGACGTTGGCCTCGCCGGCCACGGCCTTGGCAAGCAAAGTCTTGCCGGTACCGGGAGAGCCCACCAGCAGAGCGCCCTTGGGCAGTCTTGCGCCGATGGCCGTGTACTTCTGGGGGTTGTGGAGGAAGTCGATGATCTCCTCCAGGGACTCCTTGGCCTCGTCCTGACCGGCCACGTCCTTGAAGGTGACACCGGTGGACTTTTCCATATACACCTTGGCATTGGACTTGCCCACGCTGCCGATGCCGCCGAGGCCGCCGCCGTTTTTGGCCATGATCCGCATCACCAGCATGAACAGGGCCGCTATGACGATCACAGGAAGGACATAGGCAATCATGAACTCCAGAATGGGACTCATCTGCGCCTGGACGGGGCTGGTGTACTTGACGTTGTGCTCCTCCAGCAGAGGCAGGAGACTGGTGTCATTGAGAGCGGTGGTATACAGGATCAGAGGTGTTTTCTCGCTCTGGGTATAGCTCTTGGGTTCCTTGTTCTTATCGGCGGCCTCCTCGGTGTAGACGTAGCCGTCCACGGGGGTAGCATACAGGACGCCGTTCTCGATCTTCAGCTCCGCCACCTGATCCTCCTGAATGAGGTCGATGAGCTGGCTGTACGGGATCTCATGGCTGCTGGCCCGCTTGGTGAGATTGTTGCTATAAGCGTTGATATAGTTGAACACCACCGTCAGCACCAGCGCCCAGATGATGAGGGTCACCACCCCCCGCATATTGCGGTTGCGGTTTTGGTTATTTTTCTGGTCTTTCTTGTTGTTGGGATCCATGTCGGTCTCCTTCCATGCAGCCCCGCCGGGCGGGGCGCAGAAGTGCTTTAATTTTCGTGTAGTATATCACAATTCAGGTATCTTCACAAGGCGAGCGGCGGGAATTTTCCTGTAAAATTTCTATGAATGGCGCTTTATCTCCCGGCCAGAGTATGGTATACTGAAACCAATTATGTATGCATTGCGAGGAAAATTCCTATGAGAGACAACGAACAGAGACGCCCGGAGGCAGAGGCGGACGGCATCATCGAGGGCCGCAACGCCGTGATCGAGGCCCTGCGGGCCGGAACGACCATGGATAAGATCTATCTGGCCAAGGGGGAGACGGACAAGACCTTGGGCCACATCGCCTCCAAGGCACGGGCCCAGGGCATCGTGGTGGTGGAGGCCGACCGGCGGAAGCTGGACGGCATGAGCCGCACCCACGCCCATCAGGGGGTCATTGCGCTGGCCGCCGTGCGGGAGTATGTGACGGTGCAGAGCCTGCTGGACGCTGCCGCCGCCAAGGGGGAGCCGCCGCTGCTGGTGGTCTGCGATGAGATCTCCGACCCCCACAATTTGGGGGCCATCCTCCGCACCGCCGAGTGCGCCGGAGCCCACGGGGTCATCATCCCCAAGCGCCGCAGCGCCGGTCTGACGGCCATTGTGGCCAAGACCTCCGCCGGGGCCGTCAGCTATATGCCGGTGGCACGGGTGGCCAATATCCCGTCCCTGCTGAAGGATCTGAAAAAGCAAGGCATCTGGGTGTTCGGCACTGCCGCCGAGGGAACGACCCGGCTCTATGACGCCGATCTCAAGGGCCCGGCGGCCATTGTCATCGGCTCCGAGGGCGACGGCATGAGCCGGCTGGTGGCGGAGAACTGCGATTTTCTGGTGAGCATCCCCATGCGGGGGAGGATCTCTTCCCTGAACGCATCGGCGGCGGCTGCCATCCTGCTGTATGAGGCGGTGCGGCAGCGCACCGTGTGAGGACCCGGAGCATCTAAAAGAGAGGTACCATGGAACACCGAGAGGATCACAACGAAATACCGGAGTTTACCCTGGAGGATATTCTGGCGGAGTTCGGCAGCGGCAGCGACATGTATCGGACGGAGGACCTGCTTGCGGAGGAAGACTCCCCGGAGACTGCTCCGGCAGAAGCCCCTGCTCAGCAGGAAGCTTCCGCAGAGCCGGAGCCCCACGCTGAACCGGAGACCTCTGCTGCGGCGGAGCTCCCCAGGGAGCCGGAGGGACTGCGGTTCACTCCCGGCGCCGACCCGGTGGATATGGATTTCCCGGCGGAGGTGCTGGAGGAGGTATTTTCCTCCGGCGGCCCGCTGCTGCCGGAGGAGGATCAGCCGCCCGAGACACAGATCATCCACTTCCCGCACCAACCGGTACCGGAGGAGGACGGGAAACCGGCGGCGGAGACCACTGCCACGGAAGCATCTTCGGAGGAGAACGCCCCGGAGGAGGAACCGGCGGAGGAGCCGCAGGAAACGCCGGAACCGCAGGAGGCCCCTAAAGTCTCCTTGGAGCAGATCATGAACGACACCGTTTCCTCCGTGCTGGAGGAGCAGGAGGACGGCATTCTGGAGGAGCGTCCGCCCTTGCGGGAGGCGCTGCGGTACTGGTGGGAGAAGCTGACAAGGCCCCGCAGCGCCGCCCCCATCCCGCAGGATACGGAGACCCTGTGGGAGCAGCCGCAGGAGCCTCAGCCGGAGCCGGAACCCGATCCGGAGCCGGATATGGACGTGGCCGTCCGGGCCGAGAAGCGCCGCTGCGCCCGCTTAAAACGCCAGTGCTGGTGCGTACTGCCGGAGGCGGTGCTGCTGACGGTGCTGTCCGTGCTGGACGGGCTGGGACTGTATATCCCCCGGCTGTGGGCGGCATTGCCCGTGCTGCGGGGGATTATCCCCGGCGGATTGCTGCTGCTGGCACTGGCCCTGTCGGGCCGGGTCTGGCGCAGCGCCCGTAAGCAGCTGTCCCAGCGCCGCATCACCTGCGAGGCGGCGGCGCTGCTGGCATCGCTGGTGTGTTTGGGGGACTGCGTCTATGCCGCCTTGGGCTGCGGGGAGCAGCTGCCGCTGGCGGCCGTCCCGGTCATCTCCCTGCTGCTGTGTCTGTGGGGCCAGCTGCTGGCGGCCAAAGCCCGGCTCGCAGGCTTCCGGCTGGCCGATCTGGGGGGTGAGCCGCCCTACAACGTATCCGTGACCCCCGCCGGGGCCTGCAAGCAGCAGGGAACGGCGGAGGGCTTCTACCGCCTCTCCCACCAGCCGGATGTCTCCTATCGCTGGCAGATCATCCTGACACCGCTGGCGCTGGCCGCTGCCTCCATTCTGGCGGCGGTGGTGTGCTTCGGCGGGGAGGGACAGCCGGTGCGGCCACTGTGGATCTGGTCGGCATTGCTGTCCGGCGGACTGCCGCTGGCTCTGCCGGTGGCGGGAACGCTGCCCCTGTCATCGCTGAACCGACGTCTGAACCGCAGCGGCAGCGCCGTGGCGGGCTATGCCGGGGCCTCCGCCATCACCGCCGCCCGGCGGATGGTGGTGACGGATGACGACCTGTTCCCACCGGGAACGGTGAGCCTCAACGGACTGAAGCTGTACGGCGAGGAGATCGGCAAGGTGGTGTCCTATGCCGCCACGGCGGCACAGGCCGCCGGAAGCCAGCTGACGCCGCTGTTTGACCAGCTGCTGGCCAGCGAGGGCGGCACCCACCTGCATTTGGAGGACCTGCGTTTTTACGAGGACGGCGGCATCGGCGGTACCATCCGTGGGGAATCCGTCACCATGGGCAGCGCCTATTTCATGAAAAAGCACCATGTGTCCCTGCCCCGTGACCTGAAGCTCAAGACCGGCGTTTTTCTGGCGGTGGACGGTCAGCTCATCGCCATCTTTGCCATCAAATACCAGCCCTCCCGCAACGTGGAGTGGGCGCTGCGGGCCATGCGCCGCAACCGCATCACTCCGGTGCTGGCCACCCGCAGCGCTAACATCACTCCGGCGCTGCTGAAGCGGAAATTCCGGCTGGACGCCCGGCCCCTGTACCCGGATATCTCCACCCGTCTGGCCCTGTCGGAGCTGACGGAGGGCCGTGGCCGGCCCCACGCCGTCATCTACCGGGACGGGCTGATGGCCTTTGCCGAAACGGTCATCGGCAGCCGCCGGATGCGGCGTGCCGTCCGGGACGGAACGGTGCTGTCGTGGCTGGGCGGGCTGTCGGGCCTGCTGCTGGCGTATTATTTCACCTCCGTGGGGGCCTTTGCCGCTCTGTCGGCCCTGAATTTCCTGTGCTTTTTGCTGCTGTGGCTGCTGACGGTGCTGCTGCTGGCAGGACTGGTGCGCCACTACTGATACCATTCCATACCCATGCCGGGAGAGCCGTTGAGCCTCCCGGCATTTTCCACAAAAAAGACGCTGAAAGTTGTATTTGTCAAGTGCAAAAAAATAGTATATACTTTTCTTGTTGACTGGCTGCGCCGGACGGCGCATTCGCACCAAACGAAGGGAGAATACTGTATATGACTGCCAATGACATTCGCAACATCTGCCTGCTGGGTCACGGTGGCTCCGGCAAGACGACGCTGGCCGAGCAGATGCTCTTCATGACCAAGGGGACTGATCGTCTGGGCCGTACCGTCGACGGCAACACCGTCTGCGACTACGACGCCGAGGAGATCAAGCGCCAGATCTCTATTTCTCTGGCCTTTGCCCCGGTCAAATATAAGGGCGTCCGCATCAACGTCATGGACGCTCCCGGCAACTTTGATTTCTCCGGCGAGGCTGTTTCCGCCATCCGTGCCGCCGAGTGCGCCGTGCTGGTGGGTGCCGCCAAGGACGGCCTGTCCGTGGGTATGGAGCGCAGCTGGAAGCTGCTGGGCAAGAAGCCCCGCATGATCTTCGTCAATCGCACCGACGAGGACAACAGCGACTATCAGGCCTGTCTGGATGCTCTGAAGGGCAAGTTCGGCCAGTCCGTGGTTCCCATTGTGGCCCCGGTCATTGACGGCAACAAGAAGGTCACGGGCATCGTGGACCTGCTGCATAACACCGCTTACGAGGTCAAGGGCGGCAAGGCCGCTGCCTGCGCCATTCCCGCCGATATGGCCGACGAGGTGGAGGCCCTGCGCTCCGAGCTGATGGAGGCCGCCGCCGGCTCTGACGAGGAGCTGATGGAGAAGTTCTTCGACACCATGGAGCTGTCCGCCGAGGACATGGCCCGCGGCCTGAAGCTGGGCGTCCGGGACGGCAGCGTTTGCCCGGTGCTGTGCGGCTCCGCCGTCACCGGTCTGGGCGTGGAGATGCTGATGCAGACCATTCTGGATCTGGTCCCCGTGGCCACGGATATGCCCGCCGAGACGGCGCAGGATGACGACGGCAACGACGTCGAGGTGGCCTGCGATCCCAACGGCCCCACCGCTGCCATCGTCTTTAAGACCATCTCCGATCAGTACGGCAAGTACTCCATGGTGAAGGTGCTCCGTGGCAGGATCACCAGCGATATGGCTCTGTATAACCCTGCCACCGGCAACACCGAGAAGCTCGGCCGCCTGTACATCATGAAGGGCAAGAAGGGCGAGGAGGTCAAGGAGATCTGCTGCGGCGACATCGGCGCCATCGGCAAGATGGATAAGGTCAAGACCGGCAACACCCTGTGCGACCCCAAGCACATCGTGCGTCTCTGCGGCATGGACTATGCCCAGCCCTGCTACAGCCGTGCCATCTCCCCCAAGACCAAGCAGGAGGTGGAGAAGCTGGGTACCGGCCTCAACAAGCTCAACGAGGAGGATCCCACCTTCCACGTGGTCAACAACGCCGAGACCCACCAGACCGTGATCTCCGGCGCCGGCGATATCCAGATCGACGTGCTGTGCTCCAAGCTCAAGACCCGCTTCGGCGTGGATGCCGAGCTGTCCGCTCCCAGAGTGGCTTACCGTGAGAAGATCCGCTCCACTGTCCGCAAGCAGGGCCGCTATAAGAAGCAGACCGGCGGCAGTGGCCAGTTCGGTGATGTGCATATCATCTTCGAGCCTCAGACCGAGCAGGAGGATATGATCTTCGCTGAGAACGTGTTCGGCGGCTCCGTGCCCAAGAACTTCTTCCCCGCCGTGGAAAAGGGCCTGCGTGAGAGCTGCCTGCACGGCGTGCTGGCGGGCTATCCCGTGGTGTACCTGAAGGCGACGCTGGTGGACGGCTCCTACCACCCGGTGGACTCCTCCGAAATCGCTTTCAAGCTGGCTGCCAATCTGGCCTTCAAGGCCGCTCTGCCGGAGGCCAAGCCCGTGCTGATGGAGCCCATCGGTGAGCTGAAGGTCACGGTGCCTGACAACTACGTGGGCGACGTCATGGGTGACCTGAACAAGCGCCGGGGCCGCGTCATGGGCATGAACCCCACCGGCGACGGCGAGACCGTGCTGGAGGCCGAGGTCCCCATGGCCGAGATGATGAGCTACGCCATCGATCTGCGGTCCATGACCCAGTCCCGTGGTACCTTCACCTTCAACTTCGTCCGCTACGAGGATTGCCCCGCTGCGGCGCAGGAGAAGGCCATTGCCGAGGCCAAGGCTCTGGCCGATGCCGAGTAAAGCTGCTATAAAAATACGCCGGAGGACCCTCCTCCGGCGTATTTTCGCTGCCGCAAAAAAGTTCATGGAAAGTTTTTCTGAATGTTGCATTTGCAACTTATAATCCTCCGGATTCCGTGCTATACTTAGACCATCCCAAGGGGGAACGCCCCCGAAGAGTAAAAAACCATCAACGAATGATAAAAATATGGAGGTAATGACTATGAAGAAGTGGGTATGTCCTGTTTGCGGTTACGTTTACGAAGGCGAGAATCCCCCGGCCGAGTGTCCGGTGTGCCACGTCAGCGGTGACAAGTTCACCCTGCAGGCAGAGGAAAAGACCTGGGCCGCCGAGCACGTGGTGGGCGTAGGCAAGGTGTTCGGTGAGGATGTCCCCGCCGAGGTCCGTGAGGAGATCATCGCCGGTCTGCGTGCCAACTTCGAGGGCGAGTGCTCCGAGGTGGGTATGTATCTGGCCATGGCTCGTGTGGCTCATCGTGAGGGCTATCCCGAGATCGGTATGTACTGGGAGAAGGCCGGTCTGGAGGAGGCCGAGCACGCCGCCAAGTTCGCTGAGCTGCTGGGCGAGGTGGTCACCGATTCCACCCAGAAGAACCTGCAGATGCGTGTGGATGCCGAGAACGGCGCTACCGCCGGCAAGTTCGAGCTGGCCAAGCTGGCGAAGAAGTACAACCTGGATGCCATCCACGATACCGTCCACGAGATGGCTCGTGACGAAGCCCGCCATGGCAAGGCTTTCGAGGGCCTGCTGAAGCGGTACTTCAATAAGTAATTTTACAGGGAATTTCAGAGGGGAAGCGGAAAAATCCGCTTCCCCTCTTTTCCTTAAATCGTTTATTTACCTAATTCCGCATGGTAGTTCTCTCGCGTATAGTCCCCCATTAGCTCCTCAGCATAAGGTGTTTCCGTTTCCCTGCGACGCTGTTTCTGTCTGCTGGTTCTCATTCGATGTATTTTCCGTGTTCTGTCCCTGTGAATGATCTGTATTTTCCGTCTTGCCATTGTCGCAAGCCGCAAGGCTCAGGCACATTACCGCCGCCAAAAGCAGCGCAATCAGCTTTTTCATGCGCTCTTTCCGCTCATTTCTGTTGAATACATGAAAAAATGGGACAGGATGTTCTCCTGTCCCATTTTGTTTGGTGCAGTTACTGCTCCTTGTGGTCGTCCTGGTTGCCGGAAACGGCATCCTTGGCCTTGTTGACCACATTCTCCACCATGTCGGGCTGGGTATTGGTATAGCTGCCATCCCGATACTGATCACCGCCGAAGGCCAGGATCAGCTGGAAAATGAAGGGCAGCAGCAGAAGGCCGATACCGAAGCCGACGCCCTGATTGAAGGCCTTGGCCCAGTCGATGTTCATCTTGATGACGAAATAGATGTTGTAGATGGGGATCAGCAGCAGAAGGAACTTCCAGCCGTTGCCGTACAGCTCCTGACACAGCACATAGGTGTTGTAGAAGGGGACGATGCCCTCCCAGCCCTGACGGCCCATCTTCTTGAAGATCATCCACTCCGCCACCAGCGTCAGGATGCCGATAATCAGTTCCAAAATCATACCATACTCTCTCCTTTTGTTTTTTTGCAGAACGCACAAAATACACCGTACGCCATTTCCTCGAGTATATCAGATTTTTTGCAAAAATCAACCGATTTCTTGAAAAACCGGCAAAAATTTCACTGCTCGCTCTGGGCCTGACAGAACTGCCGCCCGGCGTGGTCGATGGTATAGTTCTCCCGATAGATCAGCTGGCTGATGGGAAGCAGGGAATACCCCTCACGGGCCATGTGGTCCAGAATGGCCGGCAGCGCCTCCGGCGTGTGGAGGGCGGCGTTGTGGAATAGCACGATGCTGCCGGGAGAGAGCTTGGAGGTGACCCGCTGGCAGATGGTGTCGGCGTCATAGTCCTTCCAGTCCAGACTGTCCACGTCCCACTGGATGGGCTCCATGCCCATGGAGCGGATGGCGGAGATCACGTGGTCGTCGTACTCACCGTAGGGGCAGCGGATGAGGCAGGGGGTCACGCCGGTGATGGCGGCGATCTTCTCGTTGCAGGCGGTGACGTCCGCCACCACCTGATCGGCGGTGAGGGCGTTGTAGTGGTCGTGGTGGAGGGAGTGGTTCATGACCTCATGCCCGGCATCGTGGAGGGCCTTCACGGACTCCGGGTACTTATCCACCCAGTCACCCACCACGAAGAAGGTGGCCTTGACGTTGTATTTGCCCAGAATATTGATGAGGGTCTGAGTGTCCTCGTTGCCCCATGCGGCGTCGAAGCTGATGGCACAGACCTTCTCCTCCCGCTCCACCGAGTAGATGGGAAGCTGCCGCTTGGCGGCGGAGGCGCTGACGAAGCCGGGGCCTCCCACGGCCATGAAAATACCGGCGGCCACCAGCGCCGTCAGGATCAGCAGCAGCGTGCCACGGCGCAGCAGTAAGACTTTTCCCCGCATAATGCATCCCGTCCTTTCACGGACAGTGTATGCGCCCCACCCCTCCAAATATGAAAGAAACCGCCGCAGGAGATGCGGCGGTTTCTGGGCCAGCCAAAAGAGCGGGAACCTTTCGTCAACGGGGCGGAAGGGTGTGTGCGGGAAACCCGGGAAGGGTGTCCTGCACGATGATGATCCCCATCTTTCAGAGCTTTTTGAAGCTCTGAAAGATGTCTCGTCGTGGCGAAAAGACTTTTTCGACACGACGAAACCGCCGCAGGATGCGGAGGTTTTCTTCCTCATAGCTCATCCGGTACCAGCGGCAGAGCCACCTGCGTGACGAACTTCGATTTGTCCTTGTGGTGGGGCGGGCCCTCCAGATAGATGTTGCGGCAGGTCCCCTTCAGCTTCAGGCCCTGCTGCCTGGCGTAGGCCACCAGCCGCTCCCGAACCTCCGGGATCTCGTCATAGTCCCCGTGGAAGAAGAGGCACAGAGCCTTCTCCTCCGGCCAGTCCTGCACATAGGGGCCCTTGCTGCCATCCAGCACCGCCACACAGAAGTTGATGTCGTTGGGCTCGTCGATAGGGTAGTCGATGAAGTACATCCGCTTGGCGGAGTCCGTGCCGTACTGGCGCATGGCGGCGGGGATCACGTCCCGGAAGATCTCCTTGCGGTCCTCCACCGTAGGGGAGGGGCAGCGGTAGACGTACACCGTCTGGGAGGGGATGGTGCGGATGATGGGGGCATCGTTGCTGTTCTCCCGGACCCGCAGCTGCAGCTTCTCAATGCACAGGTTCAGCTCGTCCCGTAGTGTCTCCAGCCGGGCGATGATATCCTACAGGTCGGCGGCATCCTCGAAATAGAGCTTGATCTCATCCAGCGAGATACCCAGCGTCTGCAAGCGCTGGATGGCCCGGATGCGGGTCAGGGTCTCCGGGGTGTAGTAGCGGTTCCCGCCGGAGCCGGTTTTTACGTCGGGCAGCAGAATGCCCTTGTCCTCATAGTTGAGGACGGGTATATGCAGGGACTTGGCCACCTCACCGATGGACATCAGACGGCTGTTGTGCTCACTCATGACGAACTCTCCAGATTTTGCCATATTTTCTTAAAACGTACTTGCATCGCACATCGGTGTACGGTATATGCTCAGTATACAGAAAGATGCAGGTCATTGCAAGCGGTAACTGCAAAATACAAAAGACCTGTCAGGGAGGAAATCTATGAAAAAGCGAATCGCCAGCGTACTGGTAGCGTTGGTGATGGTACTGAGTCTGGTCCCCAAGACGTCATGGGCGTGGACCTCGACGGTGACTACCCTCGAGCAGCTCAAAAGCGCCATGAGTGAGCTCTCTTACAACAATACCATCGAAATCGTTGTAAGCGGTACCATCGAAATCAGCGAAACTCTGAACATCAGACCCACCCGCACCACCAACGGCAGCATGGCTTGGTATGAGTATTACAGCCAGCGTGTGGTCATCAGCGGCGCCGATGCCAATAGCAAGCTGGTGCGTGCCGAGGGCTTCAAGGGCAGCCTGTTCAATCTGATGGGTGAGCAGGGGTATAGCGGCGCAGGCGGCTCGGATCATCCCGCCTATGCCGCCCTGACCCTGAAGGACATCACCGTGGACGGCGGCGGCGACAAGACGGCTGCCACAAATCCTGCCATCTACGTGAGCCGGTACGGCACGCTGACGCTGGATGACGGCGCCGTGCTCCGCAACTGCAAGAGCCAGTATTACGCCGGCGGCGCTGTGGGCCTGTTTGCCGGCACGTCGGAATTTGTCATGAACGGCACCGCCCGCATGGAGGATAACGAGGCCGATTACGGCGGCGGTGTGTATGTGGCGAATATACTGGCTGCCTTCACCATGAATGGCGGCACCATCGCCAATAACACCGCAACGAAGTACGGCGGCGTATATTGCGAGCCAGAAAGCAGTATGGCTCCGAAGACACCGCAAAGATCAACCTCAACGGCGGCACTATTACCGGCAACACCGCCGGAATCGCCGGCGGCGGTGTGTACTTCGGTGGTATGACCACCTGCAAGGTAGCCGGTACAGTGAATATCACCGGCAATACGCAGGGGGACGACAAGGCCGCCAGCAATCTGCACGTGGCTGCCTCGGCGGAGGATCAGGCCGTCCTTGCAGGCAATGTTTCCTCCGACTCCCGCATCGGCCTCAACGCCGATCTGATCCCCGCTTATCGCATCGTGCAGGGCTCCTCCGATACCAATGTGTTTACCAGTGACCGCGCCAACTGCGCCGTCACGAAGAACGGGTCCGTCAGCTTCAATCTGGACCTGCTGGCCAATGAGAAGCACATCCACTGCGTGTGCCTGCAGAACCAGAGCTATGGTCCCTACCACGACCACGATCAGGACACCAAGTGGGTCGGCATCAGCAGCCTGAAGTCCGTCAAGAGCTACGGCTGCTACTATCTGCTCAATGATGTAACCACCAACGATGAGGGGTGGGGCAGCGATCTGGATGATGTGCGGATCTGCCTCAACGGACACAATATCATTCTGGAAAACGGATATTATCGCCCATACATTCATGTGACGAACTATCACACCCTGACCATCACCGACTGCGCCGAGGAGGCCGGTCAGATCACCCGCAAGGACACGGCGGATCCCAAGGGTACCCGCATCATAGAGATCGACGCCGGCTGCAAATTTAATATGTTCGGCGGCGAGATCACCGGCTTGGACAGCTCCGAAAACAGCGCCCCTTACCCCACCGCTGTGTCCAACAGGGGTACCTTCAACCTCTGCGGCGGCAAGATCACCGGCAGCCGTGTCAACAGCACCAATGACGACCTGGGCTTTGACGGCGGCGGCGTGTTTGTCCGTGGTTACGACCATACCATCACCCTGTCCGGCCTCTCCATCATCCAGAACAACGTCGATAAGGACAATCAGGACAACAACCTGTATCTGGAGAACTCGTCGCAGCAGGTCAGCGCCAGAAGACTCAGCAGCGGTGCCGATATCGGCATCAGCAGCGGCAGGACCCTCGCCAGCGGACAGACCGTCCAGATCAGCAGCGATGCCTGCACAGGCAGCATCCAGTACGTCAGCGCCGACCGGGCGGGCTACGAGACCTATCTGAACTCTGAGGGCCTGATCTATCTCCGCCTCAAGACCTATCAGGTCAGCGTCACCCTGCCGAACGGCCTCACCTATAAGAACGGCGGCCAGCTGACGCAGGATTGTCTGGACCTGACGCCCATCACCATCAGCGTTACCGATCCCGACAATTACTACATCCCCGACGGGTACAGCGTGACTCTCAACGGCATCACCGCCGCCAAGGTCGACAGCTATACCATCCGTGTCACAGGTACGGCCACGGCGGATACCGCCATGACACTCACCGCCCCCACGGAGAAAACGGTCCAGACCCAGCCCCCCACGGGTCTCACCGTGACCCATCCCCAGAGTCGGACGGGCTACGGCCGCATCAACGGCACCAACAGCAGCATGGAGTATCGCCCCGTGGGCGGCACCAGCTGGAGCCAGTGCGGCAGCGCCTTCACCTCCGCTCTGGCCGGCACCTACGAGGTCCGCTATGCGGCTACCGAGACCCGGAAGCCCTCTCCGTCCACTACTGTCACCCTGAACCAGTATCTGGAGGCCATCCCGGTTCCCACGGTCTACGGCCCCTTCACCTATAACGGCAACTGGCAGTACGGTCTGCTGCCCGGCGAAGTCTACGGCTACGAGCTTGTGGGCAGCGGCTATAGAGCCTGCCGCGTGGGCACCTATACCGTTACCGTCCGCCCCGCAGCGGGCTTCAAGTGGAGCGACGGCACCACCGGCGAAAAGAAGCTCCAGTGGGAGATCGTGAAGCGCACTCCCACAGCGGGCGACTTCACCTTCACCGCTCCGGAAAGTCTGGAGTATGACGGCACCGCCAAGGAGGCCACCGTTCGCTGGAGCACCGGAGTCGACCGGACCATGGGCATGGGTTATTGGCCCGACAACACCTTTACCGTCATCTATGAGCAAAAAGGCAAGGTCGTGGCCGCTCCCACGGATATGGGTACCTATCAGGTCTACGTCACCGTTCCCGGCAACGAGGACATCAACGCCGTCAGTGAGTTGACCGATCCCAGCTGGACCTTTACCATCACCCACACCGGCAACCACCAGTGGGGCGATTGGCAGCACGATGACACCCAGCACTGGCGGTCCTGCGCCGTTCCCGGCTGTCAGGTGAAGGACTCTCTGGGCAGCCATGACGGCACCGCCACCTGCACCGAGAGGGCCACCTGCAGCATCTGCGGCGCTGCCTATGGCACCACGGATCCCAACCATCATGGCCTGACCCATCACGACGGAACCGCCGCCACCTGCACCCAGCCGGGCAGCCTGGAGTACTGGCAGTGCAGCGACTGCCACAAGCTGTTCGCTGACGCAGCAGCTGCTCAGCCCATCACCGATACCGTCATTCCGGCTACCCACCACGCCAATGCCCAGCGCACGGCAGGCGACCCCGCCACCTGCACGCAGGACGGCTACGCCGCCTACTGGTACTGCCCGGATTGCGGCAGCTACTTCGCTGATGCCGACGGCAAGCTGGACGAGAGCGAGACATACACCGGCCCGGAGGATTTCTATCAGGAGGCCATGGGTCACAGCTTCACCCACTACGTCTACGACAACAACGCCACCTATGACGACGACGGCACGGAGACGGCTCAGTGCGACCACGGCTGCGGCCTGACGGATACCCGCACCAAGGTGGGCTCTAAGCTCATCGACGAGGCGGCTCCTGCGGTGGAGGGCGTCACGGACGGCGGCACCTACTGCCTGACGGCAGAGATCACCGTTACCGACCCCAATCTGGAGAGCGTGACCCTCAACGGCCAGCCCGTGGAGCTGGTGGACGGTAAGCTCACCGTTTCCGCTGCCGAGGGCGTCCAGACCCTGACGGCCACCGACCGCTTCGGCAACACCGTTACTGTCACCTTCACCGTGAACGCCCAGCATACGGAGGGCGAGGGCAAGATCACCACCCCCGCCACCACGGAGCGTGAGGGCGTCAAGACCTACGCCTGCACCGTGTGCGGCCAGGTGCTGCGGACCGAGTCCGTGACCAAGCTGCCCGCTCCCGCAGAGCCCACCACCCCCGCCGTTCCCACCGGAGACACCGGCGACACCGGCCTGTGGATGGGGCTGGCGGCCCTGTGCGGCATGAGCCTTGCAGCCCTGCTACGTACCGGCAAGCGCAAAGAACAGTAAACTCCCTATCACGCGCCATAACTCCCTATAAAAAACCACGGGCCCTCCCCCAAGTGGGGGAGAGCCCGTGGCTGGCGACACAAAACCAACCGGAGCCGCAAATCTCCGGCAGATTTTGTCACAGCTCTGTTTGGTAGGTTACAGACTGCGATGGTCGCTGAGTACCTGAAGCGGCTCCACCGAGGAGCCGCCCAGGTCGGAGGAGACGTTGACACTGGGGCGGAGCTCATAATCACTGCCGCTTGTGCTTCGGGCGCCCTGCGTGGAGCAGCGGTCGTATTCCACCTTCATCACCGAGGCGATGGTGTGGCGGCCGTAGTCGTCCAACTGGGCATACTGATCCAGCAGCTGCTGGGTGTCCTCCGTCAGATAGAAGGAGGCATCGCTGGAGATGGCCTTGATCCCCAGCGTCTGGCAGATCTGCACCACCGTATCAAAGGAGGAACCTCCGATGCCGTTGTGCAGCGCACTGTTGATGGTAGATAGGGGGATATTGACCGCAAAAGCAAACTGCCGCACGCTCTTGTACTGACGGGAAATTTCGGTTTTGACGATTCTCGTTAAGTTATCCATAGTTTAGACCCTCTTTACAAATTTTTCCATGCACAGGAGACAACTCCGATTGTACGTATTATAACACGCTTTTTTTCAAATGCCAATACTAAATAGTGAATAGTTTCTAAATTTTCAGCGGAAAAAACAAAATTTTACAGAAAAGAAATACTTTTGGAATATTTATGATAAAAAACAGGTAGGAGATTTCCGTGTAATGGAAAATCTCCTTTTATTTTGTTCACAGTTGTGCTACAATAATAAGCTGAAACAGAGAGGAGCGAACTATGCGTAAAGGTACTCACCCCCGCACGGCGCTGGGGCAAACGGTGGCGCAGATGATCCGCCGGTACTATCTCCATGACGTGGCACGGGACAGCGCAGCCCTGACCTACTACCTGCTGTTCGCCATTTTCCCGCTGCTGATCTTCGTCAGCACCCTGCTGGGTATTCTGGAGCTGGATGTGGACAGCATCGTCACCGGCCTGCGGCAGATCGTGCCGGGGGACGTGGCGGAGGTGGTGCGGGGCTATCTGGAATACGTTTCCGGCAACGCCAGCCGCCAGCTCATGTGGTTCAGTCTGGTGTTTTCCATCTGGTTCCCCATGCGGGCCACCGGCTGCCTGCTGCACTCGCTGCGCAAGGCCTTCGGCAAGGGCCAGCCCAAGAACATCCTGCTGGATCAGCTGAAAATTTTTCTCTTCGCCATCTGGCTCATGGTATCCATCGGCCTGACGATGCTGATGATCACCGTGGGCCGCCGGGCGCTGTACTTTGTGTCGGGGATCATCACCGTACCGGACGGCTTCATCAACCTCTGGAGCAAGCTCCGCTTCGTGGCGGTGGCGCTGCTGATGTTCGTGCTGGTGACGGTGCTGTATATGCTGGCGCTGGGCCGCCGATGCCCGTTGCGGGAGGTGGCACCGGGCGTGGCCGGGTCGCTGGCGGCGTGGATGCTGCTGTCGCTGGCCTTCTCCTATTATGTGGAAAATCTGGCACACTATACCCAGCTCTACGGCTCCATCGCCACCATTGTGGTGGTGCTGCTGTGGCTGTATATGAGCGGGACGGTGCTGATTTTAGGCGGTGAGCTGAATGCGGTGGTGCTGCACCGGCGCACCCAGCGCCGTCGTGCGGCAGAGGAAAAGGCGGCGGAAAAGGCTGCCCGGCCGACACGGCAGGAAGCTGCGGCGCAGAAGCCTTCCGGGTCGACGCAGCCGCCCCGACAGCCACAGCCGCCTAAATCGGCAGAGCAGCCGGGAAAGGCGAATCCACCCAAACCGGCGGAGCCACCTAGGCAGACGCAGGGGCAGCCGCCGCAAGAAGCAATACCTCCGGAAAAAGAGCAGCCGGAACGACCGGGAAAGGAACAGTCAGGCTCATGAAGATCATCATTGTAGGAAACGGAAAGGTGGGCTACGCTATCGCCCGCCAGCTGGCGGTGGAGGGCCACGACATCACCATGGTGGACTCCTCCCCGGTGGCGCTGGCCCGTGCCGACAGCACCCTGGACATCATGTGCGTGGAGGGCAACGGCGCCAGCATCAGCGTGCTGGAGGAGGCCGGTGCCCGGACGGCGGATCTGGTCATCGCTGTCAGCAATCTGGACGAGACGAATCTGGTGTGTTGCCTCATCGCCAAAACCATGGGGGCCAAGCACACCATCGCACGGGTGCGGAATCCGGACTACCGCCGGGATGCCGCCCTGCTGAAGCGGGAGATCGGGATGGACATGGTCATCAACCCCGATCTGGCGGCGGCACGGGAGATCGCCCGCATCCTCAGCTTCCCCTCCGCCTCCTCCGTGGAGCCCTTCGCCGGCGGCCGTATCGACATGATCGGCGTACAGGTGACGGAGCGGGACCGGTTTTACGGGGTGGCCCTCAGCGAGTTCCATCGTATCCGCTCGGCGGAGGTGCTGATCTGCGCCGCCCAGCGGGGGGACGAGTGCATCATCCCCAACGGCAACTTTGTGCCGAGAGAGGGCGACAAGCTCTACATGGTGGGTACCAAGTCCGAGCTCCAGAAGATGCTGCGGGCTATGGGCCGCACCCAGCAGCGGGTCAAAACCGTGTCCCTGCTGGGGGGCAGCCGCATCGCCATGTATCTCACGTGGGAGCTGGCGGTGAGCAATACCAAGGTCTGCATCGTGGAGCAGAAGCACGATAAGTGCCTTCAGCTGGCGGCCCAGCTGCCTACGGCCATGATCATCGAGGGCGACGGCACGGAGGAGGAGCTGCTGACCAGCGAGAATATCTTCCAGGCGGATGCCTTCGTCTCCCTGACGGGTCGGGACGAGGAGAATCTGCTGATGGCCCTGACGGCTCGGCGGGCGGGCGTCCCCAAGGTGCTGGCCAAGATGACCCGCCCCAACTACATGGATCTGGTCCGGGATATGCGGGTGGGCAGCATCGTCAGTCCCAAGGATATCGTGGCCAACCAGATCACCCGCTACGTCCGGGCATTGGCCAATTCCGAGGGCAGCGCCGTGGAGAGCTTGTATAAGATGCTGGGCGGCGCCGTGGAAGCGCTGGAGTTCACCGCCACGGCCCGGAGCCGTGCGGTGCTGAATAAGCCCCTGCGGGCGCTGTCCCTGAAGGACGACGTGCTGGTGGCGGCCATTGCACGGGGCAGCGAGATCATCATCCCCGGCGGCACCAGCATCATTCAGGAGGGCGACCACGTGGTGGTGGTCACCAATGCCCATACCTTCGACGATCTGGGGGACATTCTGGCGTGAACACAAAAGCCGTGGCCCATGGCCACGGCTTTTTTCGCAAGGAGGGGAGACTGCATGACACGGGATCGTGAGACGGCCCGCCGCATCGCACAGGAGGTGCAGCCGCTGGGCGGCAGCGTCTACTATGTGGGCGGTTGCGTCCGGGACCGCCTGCTGGGCCGGGAGAGCAAGGATCTGGATATCGAGGTTCACGGCGTCACCCCCCAGCAGCTGGAAGCTGTGCTGGATCAAATGGGCGGCCGTCGGACGGTGGGGGTCAGCTTCGGCGTCTACGGGCTGGCGGGCTGCGGACTGGACATCGCCATGCCCCGGCGGGAGACCACCGTGGGCCGGGGCCACCGGGACTTCACCGTGGAGGTGGACCCGTGGCTGGGACTGGAGAGAGCCGCCCGCCGCCGGGATTTCACCGTCAACGCCCTGATGGAGGACGTGCTCACCGGTCGGGTGCTGGACTTCTTCGGCGGCCGGGAGGACCTCCGCCGGGGCCTCCTGCGCCATGTGGATGACCACTCCTTTCCGGAGGATCCCCTGCGGGTGCTGCGGGGAGCGCAGTTCGCCGCCCGCTTCGGCTTCACCGTGGCGGAGGAGACGGTGGCCCTGTGCCGCACCATGGATCTGTCGGCCCTGTCTCGTGAACGGGTGGAGGGGGAGCTGCAAAAGGCCCTCCTGCAGGCGCCCCGCCCTTCCATCTTCTTCCGCACACTGGATACCATGCACCAGCTGCGCCCGTGGTTCACGGAGGTGCAGCGCTTACAGGGCGTCCCCCAGCCGCCCCGCTACCACGGGGAGGGGGATGTGTGGGAGCACACCATGGCGGTGCTGGATGCCGCCGCCGAGCTGCGGCCCCAAGCAGCCCAGCCCATGGCCCTGATGCTGGCGGCACTGGCCCACGACTTCGGCAAGGTCGCCGCCACCACGGAGTCAGGCGGCGTCATCCACGCTTACGGCCACGAGGAGGCGGGTCTGCCGCCGGCGGAGGACTTCCTGCGCCGGGTGATCGGGGAGAAGGCCCTCCACCGGTGCGTGAAAAATCTGGTGGCCCTGCACATGAAGCCCAACGCCATGGCACTGAGTGGGGCCTCCGTCAAGTCCACCAACCGTCTGCTGGACGCCGCCATAGAGCCGGGGGACCTGATCCTGCTGGCGCTGGCGGATCACCGTGGCTCCCGGTGCGACCCGCCCCGTCCGGATCCGGAACCCTTCCTGCGGCAGCGGCTGGAGATCTACCGGGCCGCCATGGCCCGCCCCATGGTCACCGGCAGCGACCTGATCTCCGCCGGACTGACCCCGGATCGGGACTTCTCCCAGCTGCTGGCCTACGCCCGCAAGCTCCATCTGGCGGGGCTCGACCGGGAGGCAGCCCTGCGGCAAACGCTGGCCTACGCCTGCAAGTTTTCAAAAAAGCATCAAAAAGAAGGCTGAGCATCCGCTCAGCCTTCTTTTTATGGGGTTTTTACAGCAGGTGGAAGTTCACCACCAGACCGGCGAACACGATGGAGACCATGCTCAGCAGCTTGATGAGGATGTTGATAGCGGGGCCGGAGGTATCCTTGAAGGGATCGCCCACAGTGTCGCCCACCACGCCTGCCTTGTGGCAGTCGGAGCCCTTGCCGCCGAAGTGACCGGCCTCGATGTACTTCTTGGCGTTATCCCACGCACCGCCAGCGTTGGCCATATAGATGGCCATCAGGAAGCCGGTGACGGTAGCGCCGGCCAGCATACCCACAACGCCCATGTAGCCCAGGATCAGACCCACCACGATGGGGCAAACCACAGCGATGATGGTGGGTAGGATCATCTCGTGCAGAGATGCCTTGGTGCACAGGTCCACGCAGCGGGCATAGTCGGGATCGGCCTTGCCGTCCATCAGACCGGTGATCTCCCGGAACTGACGGCGCACCTCCAGCACCACGCTCTGGGCGGCACGGCCCACGGAGTTCATGGTGAGGGCGGCGAACACGAAGGGCAGGCAGGCGCCGATGAACAGACCCACCAGCACCACGGGGTTCATGAGGCTGAAATCCTGGAAGGTGGCGTCAGCGCCCACCTCCTTGACCTTCTCGATGTAGGAGGCCATCAGGGCCAGAGCGGTCAGAGCGGCGGAGCCGATGGCGAAGCCCTTGCCGGTGGCGGCGGTGGTGTTGCCCAGAGAGTCCAGAGCGTCGGTGCGCTGGCGAACCTCGGGAGCCAGACCGGCCATCTCAGCGATGCCGCCGGCGTTGTCGGCCACGGGACCGTAAGCATCGGTGGCCAGCGTGATGCCCAGCGTGCTCAGCATACCCACGGCGGCCAGAGCGATGCCGTACAGGCCCATGCCGGTGGAGGCAGCGCCGCCGGAGCAGAAGTAAGCCACCAGAATGCAGATGGCCACAATGATGATGGGAACAGCGGTGCTCAGCATACCAAGACCAAGACCGCCGATGATGATGGTGGCGGCACCGGTCTGAGACTTGGAGGACAGATCCTGCGTGGGCTTGAAGGTGTCGGAGGTGTAGTACTCCGTGGCCTTACCGATGAGCACACCGGCGATCAGACCCGCCAGAATGGCGAAGTACAGGCCCAGATGCGCCTTGCCCAGCAGGGAGATCACCAGCGGGCAGGCGATGATGGCGATGAGGATAGCGGACAGGTTGGTACCACGGGACAGGGCCTTCAGCAGGGTGCGCTGGTCGGCCTGCTCGTCGGTGCGGACGAAGAAGGTGCCGATGATGGAGCAGATGATGCCGATGGCCGCCATGACCATGGGGATGGCCATGGCCTTGAAGGCCTGATCGGAGAAGGCGGCCACGCCCAGAGCGGAGGCAGAGATGATGGAGCCTACATAGGACTCGTACAGATCAGCGCCCATACCGGCCACGTCGCCCACGTTGTCGCCCACGTTGTCAGCGATGACGGCGGGGTTCCGGGGGTCGTCCTCCGGGATACCGGCCTCCACCTTACCCACCAGATCGGCGCCCACGTCGGCGGCCTTGGTGAAGATGCCGCCGCCCACACGGGCGAACAGAGCCATGGAGGAGGCGCCCATACCGAAGGTCAGCATGGCGCTGGTGATGGCGGAGGCCTCCAGCTTGAACACGAAGCGCAGCAGGAAGAACCACACGGAGATGTCCAGCAGGCCCAGACCCACCACGGTGAAGCCCATGACGGAGCCGGCGGAGAAGGCCACCCGCAGACCACGGTTCAGCCCCTCCTGGCAGGCATTGGCGGTGCGGCAGTTGGAGGCGGTGGCGATCTTCATGCCGATGAAGCCGGACAGGCCGGAGAAGAAGCCGCCGGTCAGGAAGGCGAAGGGTACGAACCACGTCAGCAGACCGCAGGCTGCCATGATGCACAGCACTACCACCATGCAGGCGAAGAACACGCCTACCACGGAATACTGGCGCTTGAGGTATGCGTTAGCACCCTGACGAATGGACTGGGAGATCTTCTGCATGAGGGGGGTGCCCTCCGAGAAGCGCAGCACCTTCTTTGCGGTGATGACCACAAAGAGAAGTGCAATGACGGAGCCAACAAACGTGGCTAGGACCAGGTACTTTTCCATAAAGACTTTTCCTCTCTTTTCCTTGTTTTCTCCCGGAGCCGGCAGAGGGACGGGAGATTCTTTTTGTCCCACTGCACATTATAAAAAACGCCGTCCGCTCCGTCAAATTTTCAAACTTTTTTTCGAAGCGTCTAAAAATTAGTTTGGAGTCGTTCGTCATTTTTATATAATATTTTTCCTGCAAGGAAAACCGCTTAAAAGGGAAAAACGGGGCAAAAATCGGCGGCAGCGGCGGAACGCTTGCGGAATTTGTGACGGGATTTTTCTGTGAGAAGCCGGGAAAAATGTTTTTGAAAATTTTTTTCAAAAACATTTTTCCTTCAAATAAAAGCAAATTCACAAAAAATACACAAAAAGGCTCCCATTCACTTTTTGCGCAAAAACTGATGAATCAAAAATTGGATACAGAAATTCTTTCGTCACTTTTCACAATCATGGAAAACCCCTTCAAATGTCTTGAAGAGCGACCAAAACGGGAGTAAAATAGCCTCATCAATACCCGGGAGGTTTCAAACGTATGGAATATCAGGAAATTTTGCAAAACGCCCGTACCTGCATGGGGCCCTACTGCAAGGCGTGTCCCGTGTGCAACGGACAGGCGTGTAAGAATACCATCCCTGGCCCCGGCGCCAAGGGCTCCGGCACCGGCTTTGCCCGGAACTACCAGAAGTGGCAGGAGCTGCGGGTGAATCTGGATACCATCGGTGAAAACCGCCGGGCCGATACATCCTTCGACTTCTTCGGCCACCGGCTGGCCCTGCCGGTGATGGCGGCTCCCGTGGGAGCCATGCAGTTGCACTACGGGGATAAGTACGACGACCTGACCTATAACCGGCTGCTGCTGGCGGCCTGCGCCAAGGCGGGCATCGTGGCCTTCACCGGCGACGGCGTGGACCCGGCGGTGATGGAGGGAGCCACGCAGGCCATCCGGGCCCAGCAGGGCTGCGGCGTGCCTACGGTGAAGCCCTGGGACCGGGAGACCCTGATGCAGAAGCTGGACTTGGCCCTGACCGCCGACCCCATGGCCATTGCCATGGACATTGATGCCGCCGGTCTGCCCTTCCTCCGCAACCGGATGCCGCCTGCCGGCAGCAAGACCGTGGCGGAGCTGCGTGAGGTGGCGGAGCACGCCCGAAAACCCTTTATCCTCAAGGGCATCATGACCGTCCGTGGGGCGGAGAAGGCGGTGGAGGCCGGGGCCTCCGCCATCGTGGTGTCCAACCACGGCGGCCGGGTGCTGGATCAGTGTCCCGCCACGGCGGAGGTGCTGCCCGCCATTGCCGACGCCGTGGGCGACCGGGTCATGGTGCTGGTGGACGGCGGCATCCGCACAGGGCTGGATGTGTTCAAGGCACTGGCACTGGGGGCGGACGGCGTTCTCATCGGCCGTCCCTTCGTCACCATGGTCTATGGCGGCGGCGAGGAGGGCGTGGCAGCCTACGTCCGCAAGCTGACGGATGAGCTGTCGGATACCATGGCCATGTGCGGCGCCCACAGCCTGAAGGAGATCAACCGGGAGATGCTCTGGCAGGGCTGATGCGGACTGATCCGGTCTGATCACACATCATTCTATTCGGCTATCATTGGAACATATTCTGCTGCTATGGCATTTTGACCGGATTTGTCCCGGGATTCTAAAAAATTCGTGACAGGAGGCGCTTATGTATATCACATGGTTGGGCCACAGCTGCTTTCGGCTGGAGTCGGCGGGCTACGGGCTGGTCATCGATCCCTATCGGGATGTGGCGGGCTATCCGCCGCTGCGGGTGGAGGCCAACGCCGTCTATATCAGTCACCACCACTTTGACCACGATTGTCTGGAGGCGGTGACGCTGCTGCCCGGCGGGGAAAATCCCTTTAAGGTGGAGACGTTCTCCACCTTCCACGACAACTGTCAGGGCGCCCTCCGGGGCGATAACACCGTTCATATCTTCCGGGCGGAGGGCATGACCGTGGTGCATCTGGGGGACTTGGGCTGCGTCCTGACAGCGGCGCAGGAGGAGAAAATTTCGGGCTGCGATGCGCTGATGCTGCCGGTGGGCGGCACCTATACCATCGATGCCGCTGCGGCGGCAGAGCTGGTGCGTCGGCTGCACCCCCGACTGGTGCTGCCCATGCATTTCCGGAGAGGGGAGCAGGGCTTCCCGGAGCTGACCACGCTGGAGGACTTTCTCTCCCGCCTCCCGGAGCAGCCGGTACACCGACTGACGGGGGAGACGCTGGATCTGACGTCCAAAGGGACGTCGGGTGTTGTGATTTTCCCCCGTCGGTAAGGGAAAATTCTGTCTGGTTTTTGTCCGGAAAATGTCCAAAAACCGGAGTAGGTATAAGCCCCTCCGTTTTCGTGTACACTGAGGTATCAGGTACATGGAAACGGAGGGCTTTTACATGGCAGAAAAACGGTGGCGCACTTGGGAGACGGTGGGCCTGCTGGTGGTGCTGGCGGCGGGGAACCTGCTGCACTTTATCTACGACTGGACGGGGCAGAGTCCCATAGCGGCGCCACTGGCCGCCGTCAACGAATCCACCTGGGAGCACATGAAGCTTTTCGTCACTCCGTGGGTGCTGTGGTCGCTGGTGGAGCGCATCGCCCTGCAGGGTCACGGCTCCCTGCTGCCCGCCCGTGGGCTGGGGATGCTGACGGGTCTTGCGGCCATCCCGGCGCTGTTTTACACCTATCAGGGAATTTTGGGCCGGGGGATCATGTGGGTGGATGTACTGATTTTCCAGCTGGCGGTGCTGCTGGCCTTTTGGGTCAGCTGGAGCGTTCAGGCCCGGCGGGTGCTGGACGGGCCGGTGTGGCAGATCTTAGGCGGCGTGACGCTGCTGGCGGTGTGGGGACTGGCCATCTGGTGGACCTACGCACCGCCCCAGCTGCCGCTGTTCGTGGATCCCACTGACGGAAGCCGGGGCATCCCACTGCGGTAGGTCTGCGGGTGGGGGAGACGGCTTGCAAAATGTGATAAGCGGGCAAGGGCAGGTACGCCGGAGGGCATGCCTGCCCTTGCCGATTTGCCGCATCCGCTTGCCGGTGGGAGAGCATCGTCCGGGTTTCGGCGACCGGAGGGGCGGTGACCCGGTCGGACGTCCCGATATTGGGATTTTTTCTTGACCGGGGGGAGCGCATGGGGTATAATCGAACCAACTGTATATGACAGGTCAGAAACGGAGGCGTGCAATGAAAAAGATCGTGCATAAATCGGCTGCGCCCATATACGCAGCGGCGGTGGTGTGGGTGCTGTATGCCCTGCTGCTGCCCCTGTATAAGCCGGGCCACTTTATGATGGCGGCTGCGGCGTCGGCAGTGGTATTTCTCATCGCCCGCATCTTCTGCAAGGACGTTGTGGAGGAGGTGGAGGAGAAGCCCCAGCCCACCGGCAACCCGGAGTTGGATAAGATGATCTCCGACGGTGAGCTGGCCATCCGGGAGATGAAGCGCCTCAACGACAGCATCAAGGACGAGACCATCAGCAGCCAGATCGATCGGCTGGAGGAGGTTTCCGGCAAGATCTTCGACTGCGTTAAGGCAGACCCCGAGAAGCTGCCGCAGATCCGCAAATTCATGAACTACTACCTGCCCACCACGCTGAAGCTCCTCAACGCTTATGACCGCATGAGCAGTCAGGGTGTGGAGGGACAGAACATCAGCGGCACCATGGAGCGGGTGGAGAGCATGATGAGCAACATCGTCACCGCCTTTGAACGGCAGCTGGACAGCCTCTTCGGGGATCAGGCGCTGGATATCTCCACGGATATCACGGTGCTGGAGAACATGATGGCCCGTGAGGGACTCAGCGACGACCCCATCCACCAGACCCGGGAGGAGACTCCGGCGGCGGAGGAGAAGGAGAGCGGCGAGGACGGCGACGGCATCCGGCTGGAGCTGTAAAAAGACCCTGAGAGGAGGGCGGCCCATGGGGCGGCGCCCTCCGGGAAATGCGAGTAAACGAACAATATGAGATAGAAAGGAACTATGACCATGACGGACAACATGATGCCTGAACTGACCCTGGAGCCTACGGCGGCGGCCGAGGCCGTTCCCCAGCTGACGCTGGAGCCTACGGCTCCCGAAGTGCCGGAGCCGGAGGAGAAGAAGATCGAGCCGGTGGAGATGGATGAAAAGCTCCTGACCGACGAGGAGAAGAAGGCGGTGGAGGAGTTTTCCCACAAGATCGACGTGCGGGATACCAACATGATCCTGCAGTACGGTGCCGCCGCACAGAAGAACGTGGCGGGCTTCTCCGAGAGCGCCCTGAATAACGTCCGCAGCAAGGATCTGGGCGAGATCGGGCAGGACCTGAGCCGTCTGGTGGTGGAGCTGAAGGGCTTCGGCGACAGCGATGAGAAGAAGGGCCTCATGGGCCTGTTCAAGAAGGCCGGGAACCGGCTGGAAAGCATGAAGGCCCAGTACAGCAAGGTAGAGGCCAATGTGGAGAAGATCAGCCAGTCTCTTGAGCAGCACCAGATCACGCTGCTCAAGGACGTGGCCATGTTCGACCAGATGTATGAGCTGAACCTGAAGTACTACAAGGAACTGACCATGTACATTCTGGCCGGTAAAAAGCGGCTGGAGGAGGTACGCAGCGGTGAACTGGAGGAGCTTCGCAAGAAGGCGGAGCAGTCCGGCACGGCAGAGGATGCACAGGCCTATAACGATCTGGTGAACCTGTGCAACCGGTTTGAAAAGAAGATCCACGATCTGGAGCTGACCCGGATGGTGTCGGTGCAGATGGGCCCCCAGACCCGGCTGCTGCAGAACAACGACACGTTGATGATCGAGAAGATCCAGTCCTCGCTGGTGAACACCATTCCCCTGTGGAAGAGCCAGATGGTGCTGGCGCTGGGGCTGGAGCACAGCCGTCAGGCCACGGCGGCTCAGAGCGCCGTGACGGAGATGACCAACGAGCTGCTGAAGAAGAACGCCGACACCCTGAAGATGGGAACCATCGCCACCGCCAAGGAGGCCGAGCGCTCCATCGTGGACATCGAGACGCTGCAGCACACCAACCAGCAGCTCATCGAGTCTCTGGACGAGGTGGCCCGCATCCAGCAGGAGGGCGCCGCCAAGCGCAGGGAGGCCGAGGCCCAGCTGGGCCGCATCGAGGGCGAACTGAAGCAGAAGCTGCTGGAGCTGCGTGGTTAAGCTGAGAGATACGACTTCTCCGTGAAGGGAGACTACCATGAAATTTTATCAAAAACGTGGCTTTGCGCTGGTGGTGCTGGTGCTGGCCATTCTGGGCTCCTGCGTCTACGGCATCAGCAAAAAGCCCGCCGACCTGCCCCAGGTATCCTACGGCAACTGGCTGCGGGACGACGCCGACCTGTTGACGGACGAGACGGAGGCCTCTCTGCGGCAGTATGACCAGAGCTGGGACAGCGACTATCGGGCCATTATCGCCGTGGCGACGCTGGACACGCTGAACGGCTGGACCTATGAGAAGGCGGCGGCGGAGCTTGGCTCCCGGTGGGGGCTGGGCGGCAATGATATGCTGCTGCTGTTGGTAAAGGATAGCAACTACTACGTGGCGCTGGGCGACAACGTGCTGGACGCCATGACGGACACCTATCAGGCGGGCCTGCAGGGCGCTGTGGAGACTCCCTACTATCAGGGGGACTACGACGCAGCGGCGCTGGCCTTCTTCCGGCAGGCGGATGTGTTCTATGCCCAGACGCTGGGCCGTCAGCAGAGCGGCGGCAGCTATTCCGATCATGAGGATAACGGTGCGTGGCAGGGCAATGACTCCGGCTCTGTGGCGGCTGTGGTGCTGCTGGTGGTGGGCATCTTTGTGGTGTGGATCCTGCTGGATGGCCTGCGGTATCGCCGGTATCGCCGCCGCCCTTTATGGTGGGTGCCGCGGAGATCGACCTCGTAAAAAAAGCGAATGTTGATAACTTCTTCTTTATCTTTTT
>OLSP01000701.1_pt1 | contig 33398 bp, 35 predicted proteins | sample 1672941 | NCBI WGS metagenome assembly OLSP01 (sample SAMEA3136739, study PRJEB25190) | human gut metagenome | reverse complement strand
ATCTTCCGATAGCATGTTATCGATAATTCAGACAAACCGGTCATCTGATTAGAAGGTATCATGATACAGACCGTTACGACCGGCACCAGCGTGCCCGCGCGATACCGCGACGATCTACGAAATGCGAGGTTTCCCATGCCCATCAGAATCCCCGACTCCCTGCCCGCGACCGAGGTGCTCGAGGGCGAGAATATCTTCGTGATGACCGAGTACCGCGCCATGCACCAGGACATTCGCCCGCTGAAGGTGCTGCTGCTCAACCTCATGCCCACGAAGATCGTCACCGAGACGCAGATCATGCGCAAACTGTCGAACACCCCGCTGCAAATCGAGGTGAGCCTGCTGCAAACGGCCAGCCACGAGGCGAAGAACGTGTCCGAGCAGCACCTCGACACGTTCTACACCACCTTCGACGAGATCAAGGACCAGCGCTTCGACGGCATGATCATCACCGGCGCACCGGTGGAGAAGATCGACTTCGAGCAGGTGGACTACTGGCCGGAGCTGTGCGAGATCATGGACTTCAGCGAGACGAATGTCTACTCCACCCTCCACGTCTGCTGGGGTGCGCAGGCGGGGCTTTATTACCACTACGGCATCCGCAAGCAGCTGCTGAACGAGAAGATGTTCGGCGTCTTCGAGCACAGGGTCACACGCCCCTCGAACCCGCTGGTGCGGGGCTTCGACGAGGTGTTTTATGCCCCCCACAGCCGCCACACCGGCATCTCCCGTGAGGATGTGCTGAACTGCAAGGCCCTGCGCATCCTCGCCGAGAGCGACGAGGCAGGCCCCTTCCTGATGAGCACCGAGAATGGCCGGCAGATCTTCGTCACCGGCCATCCGGAGTACGACAAGTACACCCTCGACGCCGAGTACAAGCGGGATGTGGCCAAGGGCCTGCCCATCGCTGTGCCGAAGAACTACTACCCGGAGGACGACCCCGCCCAGCCGCCCCTCTTCCGCTGGCGCGCTCACGCACATCTGCTGTATGAGAACTGGCTGAACTACTACGTCTACCAGAACACGCCCTACGACTTGGGAGCCATCAAGCGGGTGGAGCACGGGGAAGAATAAACAAAGAACGCCCTCTCCGCACGAAACGAGGAGGGCATTTTTGTAAGGAGAATTTGTATGGGAATCGAATCAGAATGGAAAAAACGGGGCATCCGGGTGGGCAAGCTGCCCTGCGGCCCGCTGGACAAGATCAGTGATGTGCCGGGCGTCACGGTGGGCCACTGTACGCTGTCGGACGGCGAGGTCCAGACCGGCGTCACCGCCCTGCTGCCCCATCCGGGGGATATTTTCCACGATAAGGTGATGGCGGCCAGCCACGTCATCAACGGTTTCGGCAAGACCACCGGCCTTGTCCAGATCGAGGAGCTGGGCACGCTGGAGACGCCCATCCTCTTCACCAACACCCTCAGCGTGGGCACGGTGGAGACGGCGCTGGTGAAGTATATGCTGGACCGGAACCCCGACATCTGCGAGACCACCGGCAGCGTTAACCCGGTGGTCTGTGAGTGCAACGACAGCGGCCTGAACGACATCCGGGGCCTCCACGTCACCGAGGAAAATGTGTGGGCTGCGCTGGCCGACTGCCGCGCCGACTTCGCCGAGGGCGCGGTGGGCGCAGGCCGGGGAATGCGCTGCCATGGCCTGAAGGGCGGCATCGGCTCGGCCTCCCGTGTGGTGGAGCTGGACGGGAAGCCCTACACCATCGGCGCGCTGGTGCTCTCCAATCACGCCGTCTTCGACGACCTCGTGGTGGCAGGCACCCCCATCCAGACCCTGCTGGACGCCAGCATCCCGCCCCACGAGGACAAAGGCTCTATTATCACGGTGCTGGCGACGGACATCCCCCTCAGTGAGCGCCAGCTGCGGCGGCTCTGCCACCGGGCGCTGGTGGGCCTGTCCCGCACCGGCTCCTTCTGCGGAAACGGTTCGGGCGAGATCGTCATCGCCTTCACCACCGCGAACCGGGTGCCCCATGACTCGGAAAAGGCCATCCTGCCGATGGGCATGGTCCACGACGACGCCATCAACCCCCTGTTCCGGGCCGTGGCCGAGTGCGTGGAGGAGAGCGTCCTGAGCAGTCTGCTCCACGCGGAGACCGTCACCGGCCATCATGGTAAGACGGTCAAGTGCTTGAGTGATCTGCTGAAATATAGCAATTCAACTTTTTAATGCAGCAGCAACAGCGTTGAATTGCATATCGCAAATATGCTGTTTTCATGTCGCACTAATTTCTTGCCTTGCGATAAAATCGAAGCCGCGGGATGCTCTATGCATCCTGCGGCTTTTGTGATTGCAGATTGTCGAAAACTGTGTTATACTAATTTTGCTGCTTTGGCGGCAAGGCACTGCACATACGGCAGGCGGTTGGCCTACACTTCCCGAAAGGGGGTGAGGCAATGCGGATTACTTTCCATATTGGTGAGTTTACTATCACCATTATCGTGAAAAAACGCTGAACCGCCACCTCGGCAAAGGCGACGGTTCAATAGAGCTTAAAACCTTAGACTAGAGGCTAACCGCTTGTCGCAGCGCCTTTTCTATTTTTAGTATAGTTTGTTTTACGCGAATTGTCAAGCACGGGGAAGTTATTTCCGCCGTGCTTTTTTCTTCCGGACGCTGTAGCCGAAGGTGCCCAGCTTTTTGCCCAGCGCCAGATATTCGCCGTGGCTGTAGACGATGAGCCTGGCCTTGTCGAGGCAGAGCTTGCCATTCTCGTCCAGCAGGCTTTCGTCCACGTCGCAGGCGGCGACTTCGGCGAGGAAGAGGTCGTGGCTGCCCAGCGGGATGACCTGCGTTACCCGGCATTCCAGATTGACGGGGCTTTCGGCGAGGATGGGGCAGTTCGTCAGCACCGAGCCGGGGGCGGCATGGAGGCCGCAGGCCGCGAATTTATCGAAGTCCCGGCCGCTCCTGACGCCGCACCAGTCCACCGACTTCACCAGTGCCTCGGTGGGCAGGTTGATGGCGAACTGTCCGCTCTCCTTGATGAGATGGTGGCTGTATCGCTCGGGGCGGACGCTGATGGACACCATGCTGGGCTGGGTGCAGATGGTGCCCGTCCAGCCGATGGTGATGAGGTTGGGCTTGTCCAGCCCGCCGCAGGAGACCAGCACCGGCGGCTCCGGGTTCAGCAGGGTGCTGCCCCGCCAGCTCTGTTTGCTCATCCGTGATACTTCCTTTCGTAGGGTGCCCATGTCCGCTCGCTGATGATGTAGCGGGGGCGGGCCTTGGTTTCCATGTAGATCTTGCCGACGTATTCGCCGATGACGCCCAGACAGACCAGCTGGACACCGCCCATGAAGCAGACGATGCAGATGGTGGAGGCCCAGCCGGCCACGACGCTGCCCCTGACCGCCTGCACGATGGCCCAGAGGACGCCGATGAAGCTGATGAGGCTGACCACGATGCCTGCCCCGGTGATGAGGCGGATGGGCTTGTTCGACAGGCTGGTGATGCCGTCGAAGGCGAGGGCCAGCATCTTGCGCAGCGGGTAGTGGCTCTCACCGGCCAGACGCTCGTGGCGCTCGTAATAGACGGTGTCGCTGGGGTAGCCCACCAGCGGCACCATGCCCCGCAGGAAGATGTTCACCTCGCGGTAGTCGGAGAAGCTTTCCAGCACACGGGTGCTGATGAGGCGGTAGTCGGCATGGTTGAAGACGATGTCGGCCCCCAGCGCGTTCATCACATGGTAGAAGCCCTCGGCGGTGAACCGCTTGAAGAAGGTGTCGGTGTCCCGGCGGCTGCGCACGCCATAGACCACCTCGGCTCCGGCGAGATACTTCTTGACCATCTCGTCCATGGCGTTGATGTCGTCCTGACCGTCGCAGTCGATGGAGATGGTAATGTCGCAGCTGCCGCTGTGGAGCGCCTCCATCAGCCCGGCCAGCACGGCGTTCTGGTGGCCGCGGTTGCGGCTCTGGGAGATGCCGATGAAGTGCTCGTCCTCAGCGGCAAACTTCTGGATGAGGGACCATGTGGCATCGCGGGAGCCGTCGTTGACAAAGAGCACCCGGCTCTTCTCGCTGACAAGGCCCGCTGCGGCGAGGTCGTTGATCTTTTTCAGGAACAGGGGGGCTGTGATGGGCAGCACCTGCTCCTCGTTGTAGCAGGGGATGACGATCCATAGGATAGGTTTGGACATGATGAAGTTCTCCTTTATAAAACCATCCTTCTCAGCGCTTCCGGCTCCAGCAGCTTGAAGCTGCTCCGATAAGTCTCCAGCAGGCCGTCCCGCTGCATGAGGCTCAGCTCCCGGGAGAGGGCGCTGCGGTCGCAGTTGAGGTAATCGGCCAGCTGGATGCGGGAGTAGGGGATGGTGAAGGTAAGGCTGTGGTGCACCTCCGCCTCGCTGAGGAGGTAGGCACACACCTTGGCCCGCAGGCTCTTGAGCAGCAGCAGGTCCACCCGGCGGGAGAGGAGGAAATATTTGTCGCTGATGGTGCGCACGAGATTTTGTAAGACCCGCTGGCGGGCCGGGTCGGCCCCGGGCAGCAGGAGCTTTTCGTAGGGCATCAGCAGCACCTCACAGGGGGCGGAGGCCATCACCGTCACCGGGCTGGAAAGGCTCGAGCCACCCAACACATCGCCGAACACGCCGCCCGGCCCCATCTGGCTGATGGGCAGACGCGCCCCGCTGGCGGCAGGGTGATAGGCTTCGATGGTGCCCGAGAGCACCACGCCCACCCGGCGGTTGGTCTGCCCGGCCAGCACGAGGGTCTCGCCCCGGCTGTAGGTGCGCAATACGGCTCCCACGTTGCCCAGCAGGACCCGAAGCGATTCGGCCTCCAGCCCGGCGAACAGAGAGGTGGATTGTAACAGCGGAAGATAGTTTTCCATACCCATTCCGTGAGGTTTTCCCCGGGCCCTCACCGCCCTTCTGCGATTCCGTTGCATACGCAACGGTATTTTTTCTTTTATTATAGTAAACTTGGGGGCGTAAAGCAAATGGTTTTTGCAAATTTTCTGCGGGAAAATTTATCCCGATGAAAGTGAGGAACTGTACAAAATGAAAAAACTGACATCTCTGCTGCTGTCGGCGGTGCTGCTGGTGAGTATGCTGGCCTGCGGCGCATCGGCCAAGACCAACACCAAGGTGCGGATCGCCGGCCTGAAAGGCCCCACCACCATGGGCCTCGTCAATCTGCTGAGCATGGAGAAGGAGGGCACTGCCTCCCTCGACTACGACCTGCAGCTCTACGGCGCAGCCGATGAGATCGTGCCCAAGCTCATCAAGGGAGACCTCGATATGGCTGCGATCCCGGCCAACCTCGCCGCCACCCTCTACCAGAAGACGAACGGCGGCATTCAGGTCATGGCAGTGAACACGCTGGGTGTGCTCTACGTCGTGGAGAAGGGCAACACCGTCCACAGCTTCGCCGACCTCAAGGGCCGCACCATCCTCTCCACCGGCAAGGGCACGACGCCGGAATACGTCCTGCGCTATCTGCTCCGGAAGAACGGCCTCGACCCCGACAGGGACGTGAAGATCGAGTATTACAGCGAGGCCTCTGAGGTCACGGCCCAGATGGCCGCTGCCAAGAAGGACGCAATCGCCGTTCTGCCCCAGCCTTACGTCACTGCCGCCCAGATGAAGGACAGCAGCCTCCGCGTCGTCCTTGACCTGACCCGCGAGTGGAACAAGGTCTGCGATACCCAGCTCATTACCGGCGTCACCGTGGTGCGCACCGAGTACGCCAAAAAGAACCCGGACGTCATCGCCGCCTTCCTGACCGACTACCAGAAGAGCGTCAAGGCTGCGAATGAGGACATCGACGGAACTGCCGCCCTGTGTGAGCAGGTCGGCGTGGTGGCCAAGGCGGCGATCGCCAAAAAGGCCCTGCCCAAGTGCAATATCGTCTACCGCAACGGCGAGGAAATGAAGAAGGACATCTCCGCCTATCTGCAGGTGCTCTACGATGCCTCGCCCGCTTCTGTGGGCGGCAAGCTGCCGGACGATGGCTTCTACTACACCGAGCCGTCCGTCCTCCGCAAGGTCATGGCGGCCATCCGCAACTCTGCAAAGTAAGTTTTGCAACGAAAAACTGCCGCACAGCTGTACGGCAGTTTTTTCACGTTATAAGACGAGGCCGGCACCGATGCCGATGAGGGCCGGGAGAAGCCAGCCGAAGCCGAGGCCGCTCAGAGGCAGGGCGTTCATGAACCCGGAGAGAGGGCCGAAGGGCAGGGCGGCGGGGATGCTCTGAAGGGCAGTAAAGAGGACGCCCAGCCGCCAGACCAGAGGGCGCTGGAACCGCTCCGGCAGAAACTCCACCACGATGAGGATGATGGCGATGGGGTAGATGGCGTTCAGCACCGGGACAGAGAGGCTCAGGATGTCCGCGAGGCCGATGTTGGCCAGAAGCATACTCATCAGTGCGAAGAAGGCCGCGATGGCAGGGTAGGACAGCCGGGGCAGCAGCTCATGGAAGTATTCGCCCACGCTGGCGATGAGTCCTACGCAGGTGTTGAAGCAGGCGATGACGAAGATGGCGGCTAACAGAACCTGTCCCACCCGGCCGAACAGGCCGTCGGCCAGCGCTGTCAGGACGGCCGCGCCGGTGTCACAGCCGGGGAACGCTGCCCCCGAGATGCCGCCGATGTGGGTCAGCATGGCGTAGACCACCAGCAGCATCCCGCCTGCGACGAGTCCGGCCCGGATGGTGCCCCGCCGCACGGCGGCTTCTTCCGTGATGCCGACGGCCTGTATATTCAGGGCGATGACAGCCCCGAAGTTGAGCGCCGCCAGCGCGTCCATGGTCTGGTAGCCGTCCAATATTCCCTGCGCGGCGGGGAGGGCGGCGTAAGCCGCGGTGGGCATGCCATAACCGGAGGCAGCAGGGCGGAGGAGACAGCCCGCGAACAGCACCACAATGAGCACCAGCAGGGTGGGGCAGAGGATGCGGCCCAGCCGCTGGGTCAGCTTTTCGGGTCGGAGGGCCACGAAGTACGCTGCCGTGAAGAATACAAGGGAGTAGAGGAACTGCCCCAGCGTGCTCCGCCCTACCAGCGGGGTCAGCATCTCAAAGGAGGTGCTGGCCGTGCGGGGGATGGCGAGGCAGGGGCCGATGGACAGGTAGACCAGCACAGCGAACACCTGCGCAAAGCGGGGATGCACCCGCCCGGCCAGCACGGGCAGACCGCCCGCCCGCGCCACCGCCGCCACGCCCGCGATGGGCAGGCCGATGGCGCTGACGGCAAAGCCTGCGAAGGCGAGCCAGAGCGCCGTCCCGGCCTGTGCGCCGAGGAAGGGCGGAAAGATGAGGTTGCCCGCCCCGAAGAACATCGAGAACAGGGTAAACCCCACCAGAAAGAGCTTTTTGCCCCGGAGGGCCTGCGTGGATTCGTGCATGGTCATCTCTCCCAGTCGTGCGCAGGAGCGCGTAAAATATGAAACACGGATTGCTTTATTACAGTGTAGAGTCTTATCCCCTTCATGTCAAGAGAAGAAAAGATGAAGGATTGTATTCTTTCACATGATGTGATATTCTGAAAGCGAAAAAAGAAGAGGAGCAGAGAAACAGATGGAAAAAACAAAAAAGCGCCGCCTTCAGCTCTTGGCGGCGTCGGTCTTCTGGCTGGGCGTCTGGCAGGCGGCAGCAATGGCCATCGGGCAGGAGGTCTTTCTGGTCTCACCGGTGCAGGCGCTGGGGACGCTGGTGCAGCTTCTGCCGCAGGCGGAGTTCTGGCAGCGGGTGGCGTTCAGCGCCGGGCGCATCCTGCTGGGCTTCGGGCTGGGTGCACTGTCCAGTGCCGTGCTGGCGGTGGCGGCGGAAAAATGGGAGTGGGTGGACGCCCTTCTCGCCCCAGTGATGCAGCTGGTCAAGGCCACCCCGGTGGCCAGCTTCATCATTCTGGCGCTGGTGTGGGTCAGCGGCTCGTCCCTGTCGGTCCTCATCAGCTTCCTGATGGTGCTGCCCGTCCTCTACGGCGCGGTGCGCACCGGCATCGGGAGCGCCGACCGCCGGCTTCTCGAGATGGCGCAGGTGTTCCGCCTGCCACTGGGGCGGCGTCTGCGGGCTGTCTGGCTTCCGGCGGTGCTGCCTGCGTTCCGGCAGGGGTGCAGTGTGGCGCTGGGCATCTGCTGGAAGAGCGGCGTGGCGGCGGAGGTCATCGGCCTGCCCGACGGCAGCATCGGCGACGCTCTCTATCGGGCGAAGATCACCCTCTCTACCGGGGAGCTGTTCGCATGGACCTTCGTCATCATCCTGTTGAGCGCGGTGTTCGAAAAGCTCTTCCTCGCCCTGCTGGACAGGGCGGTGGCGGCAGTTCTGGGCGAAGAGGGGGCATAAAAATGGGAGAATATCATAACAGACTGGAAATAAAGGACCTGACAAAACGCTTTGGAGAGAAAACGCTCTTCGAAGGCCTGTCCCTGACGGTGGACGGCCCGGCGGTGCTCTGGGCACCCAGCGGCTGGGGCAAGACGACCCTGCTGCGCATCCTGATGGGGCTGGGAGTGCCCACCTCCGGCAGCGTGGAGGGGGTGGGCCGGGTCGGCGCGGTCTTTCAGGAGGACCGGCTCTGCCCCCAGCTCACCCCAGAGGAAAATGTGGCGCTGGTGCTCCCGGCGGAGCAGTACAACGCAAAAACGCAATACAAAGAGCAGATAAGGAAAGACCTTATACAGCTTGGACTCGACGATGAGGCCCTCGCCCTGCCGGCCCGGAAGCTCTCCGGCGGCCAGAAGCGGCGCACCGCCCTCCTGCGTGCCCTCTGGGCCGAGAGTGACACCCTCCTGCTGGACGAGCCGTTCACCGGGATGGACCCCGCCGCCATGAAAAAGGCCGCAGCCATGCTCAAAGCACGCTGCGGCGCAAAGCCCGCCCTGCTGGCGACCCATGACCAAGCGGCCATCCGGGAGCTGGGGTGGAGGGTCATTGAATTGGGGTAGGGCGATTGTAATTTGAAAGAATTTATGCTATGCTAGGAATGCAGTCTCCGGACTGCAAAGGTGTTGCCTCAAACGCAGGCGGCGAACGCTCCTTACCGATGCGCTCTTGTTTAACTTTCGAGTGAACAGGCATCGGGAGAGCGGCTTTTTTGGCGCATACTCCCGATGTTCTGGCAGAAGGAGGGATGGCGCATGACTCTGTCCGAGGTTTTGCTGCTGTTGACGCTCGTCTTCAGCGTAGCCTATGGTGTCTTCGACATTACATGGAAAATCAGCCATGACGACAAAGATCATAAAAACAAAAAAGACTGACCGCCACCTACTTCCCCAAGTATGCCGGTCAATCTTTTTTGCTCGCGTATGGTAAGGAGCTAGCCGTTTTTGGGGCAGCACCTTTTGTATTTCTAGTATATGCGTTTTAACGTGGATTGTCAAGGAGAAAGCTGTATGAAAGGATCAATCTTCCACAAAATGCAGACGAGCACCTGCTGGATCGTCTGTCTCGTACTGCTTGGCGTCTACCTCTTCGCCGCCCTCCGCCCGGGGGTCTGGCTGCGGGACGCCTTTTTGTACCGGCAGGCAGACGGCAGCTTTTCGGGCAAGGATGCCTATGCGGCCTACACCCTGCAGCTTTCCGGGACGGAGAGCGAAGCCGAGGCAGCGTTCACGCTGGACGGAGAGACGAGGCATTACCGCATCGAGGCGAAGGACAGCGCAGAGGTGAAGATCTATCAGAACGGGGCGCTTATCTTTGCCGGGAGTGCACTGGGCGACCCCGGGGATGCCATCCTCTGGCGGGAAGACGACGGGGGCTTGGCCGACGAGGTGAAGGTCATCGTCAATGGCGAATACCAGAAAGATGACCTCTGGCCCAGCTGCGGCTGGCTCTATAATGTGGCCGTCGGCGGACGGCGGGAGACCCGGGGCAGCGTGGCTTTCCTGCTGCCGATGGGGGCGCTGGCGCTGCTGCTGTTTCTGGACCTCCGCTTCCCGCTGCTGTTCTGGAATCTCCGCCACGGGCTGGAGGTATCCGGCGGCGAGCCGACCGACTGGTACTACTCGATGCAGCAGGTGGGCCGCATCACCGACATCGTTGGCATTTTTGTGCTGGCGGCCCTGAGCTTTGCCCTCCACTGAGGCTCACAACAGCTCAGCGAGGATGCTGTTCTGCACGATAAGCCCGGCGGGGGTGAGGGCGAGGGTGCGGCCGTCGAAGCTGGCGTAGCCGCTCTTCACACAGTTTTGCACGAAGGCCCGCTGCGCGGTGGAAAGCTCCCTGCCATAGCGCTTTTTGTATTCGTCGAGGTTCAGGCCCTTGCGGAGGCGGAGCTGTAAGATGAGATAATCTTCCGCCCCGCAGCCGCCGTCCATGACCGGCGCGGCCTCGTCCCGCAGGAAAGCCTCGGTGTCGGCCGGGTAGTAGAACCGTTTGCCGCCCATGCAGGAGTGGGCGGCGGGGCCGATGCCCAGATAGTCACCGCAGTCCCAGTAGATGAGGTTGTGCTTTCCCTCATAGCCGGGGCGGGCAAAGTTCGAGATCTCGTACTGCAGATACCCGTGGTGCTCCAGCTGCTCGACGGCGTAGAGGTAGAAGTCCGCCGCCTCGTCGGAGGTGGGCAGACCCTCGGGGGGCGTCCGGCCAAAGGCAGAGTCCGGCTCTATCTTTAAGAGGTAGGCCGAAATGTGCGTCGCGCCGCCCTCCTCGATAAGCTCCAGCGTCTCGTCGAACTCGGCCTGCGTATAATGGGGCAGGGCCAGCATGATGTCGCCGCTGATGTTCTCGAAACCGGCCCGGCGTGCGGCGGCAAAGGCCGCACGGGCCTGCTTTGCGGTGTGGGGGCGGCCCAGCGTCTTGAGCTGGCTGTCCCGGGCCGACTGGACGCCGAAGGAGATGCGGTTGACGCCTGCGGCGTGGAACGCCCGGAGGGACGCCTCCGTCACCGTCTCGGGGTTTGCTTCCAGCGTGATCTCTGCGCCCGGCAGGGGCTGGGCGGCGTCGATAAGGCGGGCAGCGTCTGCGGGGGCGAGGAGGCTGGGGGTGCCGCCGCCGAAATAGAGGGTGTCCGGCCGCAGGGGGGCGTCCGGCGCAAAGCGGGAAAGCTCCCGCAGCAGAGCGTCCACATAGGCGCGGGGCACGCCGCGCTGGCCGGGGGCGGAGTAGAAATCGCAGTACCGGCATTTGGAAAAACAGTAGGGAATATGCAGATAAAGTCCGAGGGACATCAAATATCACAGCCTTTTTCATGAATCGTTCATTTCTATGCAGTATACTATATTTTGTAGACCGGGGCAAGGCCGAGGCCGACGCCCTGATTTTGAATGGAGGATTCCCTATGGATTACAACAACTATGACCGCGGCTATGCGGAGCCTTCGATGAGCGCATCGGACTATATGACCCGCACCTACCGCTGGATGGCCGGCGGCCTGCTCGTCACCTTCGCAATGGCCTATATCACGGCGACCACGCCGCTCATTTATCTGGTCGATTCCCTCTACTTCCTGCTTACCATTGCCGAGCTGGCGCTGGTGTTCATGCTCAGCGCCCGGGTGCAGAGGATGTCTATCGACGGGGCGCGGGCCGCATTCTTCGGTTACGCCATCCTCAACGGCATGGTGCTGAGCTACTATTTCCTGCTCTTCTCGGTGGGCACTCTGGTCATGGCCTTCCTCGCCACGGCGGTCTATTTCGGCCTTATGGCCGTGTACGGCACCACCACCCATAAGGACCTCACCGGCTGGGGTCCCCGCCTGATGATGGCTCTGGTGGCCATGATCGTCACCAGCCTCGTGGGCGCGCTCTTCGGCTTTGGCTTCGGTGCCTCGGTGCTCTACTGCGGCATCGGTCTGGTGGTGTTCATGCTGCTCACCGCCTACGACACCCAGAAGCTGCGCCAGATCTACGCCTACTACGCAGGCGACGCCGAGATGGCCGAGAAGGCTTCCATCTACGGCGCACTGACCCTCTATCTGGACTTCATCAACATCTTCCTGTATGTCGTCCGCCTGCTGGGCATGAACAGCCGCAGCCGCAACAATTAAATCAAATTTTTCGGAGCCGCCGTGCAGAGCGTTTGCACGGCGGCTCTTTTTTGTCAGAATGCCTGCTTTGAATCATGATAACTGTGCGATTTGCCAAAAATCGAGGAAAAGGTTGACAGAATGCGGACTTTCTCCCACACGTAATAGTCCAACTTCGTGATAAAGCCGTTGCGCTCAAAGATCGGTATAAATTCGTTCGGAAGCACGATCTCACCGCTCGGCTTCTTCCAGCGCACCAGTGCCTCCGCTCCGTACGGAGCCATCTTTTTCAGCTGGTACTTCGGCTGGAAATAGACGATAAACTGCTGCTCTGCCAGCGCGGCATCCATCTCGTCAATGATATGCTGTTCGCGGAGCACTTTCTGTCCGATCTCCTCCGTATATAAAACATCGTGAACCATGTACTGACCCTTGCACTGTGCCGCCGCAATCTCAGCGTTGTCGTGCATCGCCGCCACTTCCATATCCGGATCGTCCACCAGATAAATGCCCGCGCAGGTCTCCAGATAATAATGTACGGAATGTTTCCGGATCTCTGCCCGGATTCCTTCCAGTATGTGATAGATCGCCGCACCATCTTCGTAGGGGACACACATTCCGAACACATCGCCGCCAAGGCGTCCGTATGTGCCTCTGCCGTAAGCTGTCATGACCTTGCGGATGGCTCCCGCCACAAAATGGATCAGCCGGTCTCCCTCTTTGGAGCCGTAGAGGGTATTGATAATCCGGAAACGGTCAATGTCAAAATGGATAAAAGCAAAATTCGCTCCCGCGCGCTGGTCTAAAAGTTCGCGGGTCGCCTGGTAGAACTTCTGCTGTCCGTAAATACCGGTAAGAAAATCATATTCCAGAAACCGCACCTTGCTTTTCTCGATGGCGTTTCCTGCGCGCAGTCTCATGATCCCGGGGCTGGATTTCTTCAAAACAAAATCCCATGCACCGAGCTCCAGACTCTTCTGCTCTCTCTCCGGGTCGTCTTCTGTCGTACACACCACAACCGGAAGATAGCTGTACTCCTTCCGCTTCCGATGCATCTCCAAAAATTCATAACCGTCCATCACAGGCATCATCAGATCCAGCATAATCAGCGAAATCTGCGCTCTTTTTCTGGAAAGAATCTCCAACGCCTGCTTTCCGTTACATGCTTCTAGGATGTCGTAATCCGATCTCAAAACATCCGCTACTGCCATCCGGTCCTGCTGACAGTCATCTACGATCAGTACATATTTTCTTCTACCCATACAAGCCCCCGTACCTTGAAACACGATCTGCGTTTCTCCTATGTACTATTATAGTTTTTTCGTTTCCTTTCAGCAACGTTTTTTTAACTTACAAAAGATAATTGCCGCCGCGGTACTACATATAGTCGCAATAAGTCCCGGACCCACTACTGCTGCGGGATTGACGCTCCCGTACTGGCTCCGGTACGCGATGATATTGACCGGAATCAGCTGCAGGGACGAGATGTTGACGATCAGAAACGTGCACATCTCATCCGTGGCAATATCCGGTCCGCGTTTCCGCGAGGTTCCTTTTTGTCCGCAGAGTTCCAGGTTACGCTCCTGCAATGCCTCCATCGCTTTTAATCCCGCCGGCGTTGCCGCCCAGCCAAGTCCGAAGACATTTGCAATCATATTCGTCGCAATGTATTCGTTGGCGGGGTGCTCCTGCGGGAGATCCGGAAACAGGAAATGCAGCACCGGGCGCATTCTCCGTGAAAGTCCCTCAATGATCCCCGCCTTTTCCGCAATCCGCATCAGTCCCACCCAGAAAGACATCACTCCCATCATGGTAATACAAAGCGTAACCGCCTCTTTTGCCGAATCGAGCGCCGCCGTCGTAATCTGCGGCAGGGTTCCGTGGAACGCCCCGTAGATGATGCCCGTCAGAATCATAAATGCCCAGAGATAATTCATATCCCCTCACCCGTTTTTATCGTTTCTCCATATATATGCATCCCGGAATAAATCTTGACAGCACCCCCTTGATGCGCAAAAATAGCGCAGAACTTTTGAATAATTGCACATTTTCCCACATAGAATATGTTAATTTTCCGACACAGGAGTTTTCTCCTCTGCCGCGTTTCCGAGGTGTTTGTTTGCATTCTTCGTTTATCCACACATTTTCCAGGCAATTCGTCCTTTTTCCACTGATGACGTCCGTTTTTCTGCTCAACGGATGCTCCCGCTTCTCCATGCAGACGGATTTCGTCGCCGGTTCCACGTCCTCCTTCGATACGTTTCTTGATGATTTTTTCCGGGCGGAGGTCTCCTCCAACACGATCAATCTTCATTTTTCACTGTCCCATCCGGAAAACTACGGCATTACAGAGACTCCGATCACGCTCGGCAGTCTCTCGGAAGAAGCACTTGCCGCATCCCATGCATCTCTGGAGAACACGCTCGCGGCTCTGGCAAAATACGACCGCGATGCCCTTCCGCCCTCCGGTCAGCTCACCTATGACGTCTTGCAGAATTATCTTAAGACGGAGCTCTCCGCATCCGATCTGACTCTCTACGACGAGCCGCTGCGCCCTACGACCGGCATTCAGTCGCAGCTTCCCGTACTATATGAGGAATACCGTTTCCGGCAGCCAGCCGACGTGGAGGACTATCTCGCGCTCCTCGCCCTGACCGGCGATTATTTCAACCAGATCATCCGCTTCGAGCAGCAGAAAGCACAGGCCGGACTTTTTATGTCCGACTATGCCTGCAACACACTGATTTCACAGTGCAGCGCCTTCACAGCAGACCCGGATCAACACTATCTCATCCAGACCTTCGATCACAAAATCGATGCCATGTCAGAATTGATGGAGGAACAAAAGACACTCTACAAGGAAAAAAATGCCGCTCTGGTGCGGGAACATGTGCTTCCCGCCTACACCCATCTTGCCGCGGCGCTCACAGAGCTTCTCGGCAGCGGCAAAAACGATATGGGGCTCTGTTACTTTGCAGACGGAAAAGATTACTACCGCTACCTGGTCTGCCACAACACCGGGAGCGCTTCCGATCTTCCGGCGCTGCAGGATCGGATCTTAGAAAAACGGCAAAGCGACCTGCAGCAGGCGGCAGCACTCCTCTCCGAAAACCCGCAGTTAAAAGCATCCCAGACGACCGTCCGGCTTCCTGCCGCCGATCCCATTGCAACGCTAAACGGGCTGCAGGAGGCGATGCGCGCAAATTTTCCTGCACCACCCGAGACCACATTTACTGTAAGTTCTATTGACGAGTGCATGGAAGACTATATGGCGCCTGCGTTTTACATCACCTCGCCCATTGACGATTATGCGCAGAACTCCATATTTATCAATGCCTCCACCGACACCTCCTCCCTGCGGTATTTCACAACGCTGGCGCACGAGGGCTTCCCCGGCCACCTTTATCAGACGGTGATGTCCTATGAAGCCGGACTACATCCCGTGCGGTTTCTGCTGAATTATCCGGGCTATGTCGAGGGCTGGGCAACCTACGTGGAGATGATCTCGTACCATTATGCCGGGCTGGATGATGACCTCGCCTCGCTGCTCTCCCTGAATCAGTCCGCCCTCCTAAGTCTCTATGCCTCAACGGATCTGGGAATCCACTACGACGGCTGGAGCTTTTCCGACACAACCGCTTTCTGGAAAGACTTCGGCATCACGGATCAGACCGCACTGCGCGAAATCTATGAGCTGATCGTGGAAGAACCCGCCCATTATCTGAAATACTATGTGGGATATATGGAATTTGTGGATTTAAAAGAAAAGGCACAGGAAACCTACGGAAGCGCCTACAGCGATATCGCTTTTCATAAGGCTCTGCTCTCCATCGGTCCTGCACCTTTTTCGATCATTGAAACGTATCTGGATAATTATTATCTGCCGGATGCGGCTCCCCAATAGCCCCGGCGCAGCTTATGCGTCACATGTATCGTTTCCAACATAAACCAAAATGTTTTTGCGAATTGTAATATGATATTGGTAAAAAACGCCGCAACACGGTCATCCCCGTTTGCAGCGTTTTCTAATATAACACAGTATTTTCATTTATGTAAGTATTTTTTAAGACAACAGCGCCTGGTAGACATCGCGCTTGCTGATGCCGCGGTCCTTTGCCACCAGCTTCATCGCTTCCTTCCGGCTGATCCCCTGCTTCTCATAGACTTCCATATGCTCCTCAAGCGACAGGTTCTCCCAGTTCTTCTGCTCTTCCTGCTTCAATTCCTCAAATGTCTTTCCGGCGATTACCAGGACATACTCTCCGCGGGGTTCATTGTCTTTATAATATTTAAGTATCTCCGAGAATGTCGTTAATGTCTTTTCCTCGTACCGCTTTGTCAGTTCCCTGCACACGGTTAATTTGCGGTCTCCGAGCGTCTCATACAGCTCTTCCAGCGTGCGGATCAGATGATGCGGCGCCTCGTAGATGATGATCGTGCGCGTCTCATTGACCAGCTGCGAGAGCACTGCTGCCCGCTCTTTTTTCTCTCTCGGCAGAAACGCCTCAAACGCAAACCGTCTGGTCGGCTGCCCCGACATCGTGAGTGCTGTGATACATGCCGCCGGTCCCGGCAGAGATGTCACCTCAATCCCTTCCTCATAGCAGATGCGCACGAGGTCTTCCCCCGGATCCGAGATCCCCGGCGTCCCCGCATCCGTAATCAGTGCGATGTTGAGTCCTTCGCGCATCTTATCCACCAGCTGATACGCTTTCTCGATCTTATTGTACTCGTGATAGCTCGTCATCGGCGTCCGGATCTCAAAATGATTCAACAGCTTGATGGAATTTCTGGTATCCTCCGCCGCAATCAGATCGACTTCCTTTAAGGTTCTCACCACCCGGTAGGTGATGTCCTCCAGATTTCCGATCGGAGTGGCACACAAATATAACTTTCCCGCCATAACTTTTCCTTTCGTCGTGCATAAAGCGCGCACATCCTGTATACTTCCCGCGTGCATTCCTGCCTGCTATCCGACAGACTTCTCCTCTGCCACATTCCCCACTCCTGCAAGCTTCGGTGCAGCGAAATACAGTACGATTCCTCCGATCACCGCGCCGATGGAGATCAACTGCGACGTGGACAGCACACCCACACTGCCTCTGTAATCGTTGCGCAAAAACTCCACGGCGAATCTTCCGATTCCGTACAGCACAAGATAAGCCGCCGCAACGCGTCCGGCCTTCGGTCTCTTCGATGCAAACCATAACAGCAGCGCGCAGATGATAAAATCTCCCGCCGCTGAGATCAGCTGCGTCGGTATCAGCTTCACACCGTTCGGTGCGAACGAGGAGTTATGAAACGTGATTCCGTACCACGCATCCGTCTCCCTGCCGTAGCAGCAGCCCGCAAAAAAGCAGCCAAAGCGACCGAAGCCTTGTGCAAACGAAACCGCCGGCATCACCAGATCAAAATACGGCATAAACGCCTGCTTTTTCGTGCGGCAGTAGATATAACTTGCCAGAATTCCTCCGATGATTCCTCCATAGACCACATAGCCGTTCTTGAAATCCCAGAGGATAGACGGATCCTTCATGATCTCCGGAATCTCTACAATATAATATAAAATCCTGGTTCCGAGCATTCCGCCGATGATGGCGCAGAAGAAAATGCCCCAGATGATATCCTCATCATAGCCTCTTTTTTTGCCCCGGCGCAGCGTCATCAGCAATGCCGCCAGAAAACCCGCTGCAATCATCACTCCATACATATGAATGGTAATCGGTCCTATCACAATATCATTAAACATATTCTTTTCCTTTCTGCCACAGCGTCCTGTCCGCTGCTTTCTGTGCTGTCACACCGGTCGTTCGTTAATATCCGTAGATATCATAGATTTCATCCGTATATACACCCTGTTCCTTATAAACGATCAGCGGCTTTTCCACCGTCAGTCTCGATCTGCCGCCGCGGCTTCCCTCCAGCAGAACCATGTTCGGCTCCTTGTCCACATATGGATAGACCAGCTGCATCCGCTTGGGTTCGATGCCGCAGGCAACCATCTTGCTCATAATCTCCGCAAGCCGGAACGGACGGTGTACCATGTAAAATCTCCCGCCCGGCACAAGCAGCTTCGCCGACTCCCGCAGAATGTCGTCCAGGGTACACAGAACCTCATGGCGTGCAATCGCTTTTGCCTCCGAACCGGAACTGATTCCGTGCTGTCCGATCATATACGGCGGATTGGTGGTGACAATATCAAAAGAAGATGCCCCGAATATTCCCGAGGCATCTTTGATATCGCCTGTCACAACCCGGATCTTTTCTTCCAGGTGATTATATAATACGCTTCTTCTCGCCATATCCGCGCTCTCTTCCTGAATCTCCAGCGCGGTAAAATCTTCTGCCTCCGTCTTTGCCTCCATTAAGATCGGGATAATCCCGGTGCCCGTCCCCAGATCAAGCACACGCTCTCCCCGTCTGGCACGCGCGAATCCCGACAACAGCACGGCATCCATACCGAAACAGAATCTCGCCGGATCCTGAATGATATAGTAACCGTTCCGGTGCAGTTCATCCAGACGCTCGTTTTCATGGACAAGATTATTTGGTGTCATCAATCTTGGATTTTCCTCCCTTATCCTCAAGCGCGGACAATTCCTTCAGCTCCTTTGCAGAAAGCTTTATATTTTCCTTTCTGCGGCGCGGACGGAACTTCAGCTCGTCCACCGGATAGTCCCGGAGTTCTTTTTCATCGTCCACCTCTACCAGTACCTTCACCATCTGGCGGAGCACATTGACCGAAGACACTTCTCCTTTCAGTCCGTCCACCGTCGTCACGCGGTCGCCGATACCCGGAAGTCTGCTGTTGAGATACTCGTAGGTCTCTTCCTCATTCTTCAGGCAGCACATCAGTCTTCCGCACACACCCGAGATCTTGGTCGGATTCAAAGAAAGATTCTGCTCTTTTGCCATCTTGATGGAAACCGGCGCAAATTCCGAGAGATAGGTGTTGCAGCACAGCGCACGTCCGCAGATGCCGATTCCGCCCATGATCTTTGTCTCATCGCGCACACCGATCTGGCGAAGCTCGATTCTGGTGCGGAATACCGCTGCGAGGTCTTTTACCAGCTCACGGAAATCGATTCTTCCGTCCGCCGTGAAGTAAAACAACAGCTTATTATTGTCAAACGTGTATTCCGCCTCGACAAGCTTCATATCGAGCTTGTGCTTGGCAATCTTCTCAAGACAGATGCGGAAAGCATCCTTCTCTTTTTCTCGGTTCTTCGCAACCGTCTTCTCGTCCGCCTCCGTCGCAATGCGGATGACCGGTTTTAACGGCTGGATGACATCCTCCTCCGAAACCCCTTTCGGCTCCATCATGACTGTTCCCATCTCGACACCGCGGGCGGTCTCCACGATTACGTGCATTCCCGCATGAATGTCCAGCTTGCCCGGTCCAAAATAATATATCTTGCCCGCATTCCGAAAGCGGACTCCTACTACCTTTACCATATTTCTAGTTCTCCTTTATTGTCAGCAACAGCAGTTCCATTGTAAGGTCAAAGTTGACGTTGGCATTGAGCCGGATCTGTGCTTTGCGAAGCGCCTCTAAGATCGTCTCGATGCCGCTGTAGGAACTCTTCTCTGCCTGCCGCTTGATGTCGTACACTTCATCCTTGAAGATCAGGCCGTTCACGTCGCCGGTTGCTTTAAACAGCAGCACGTCCCGATACCATACCATCATCAGATCAAAGTAATCATTGATCGAAAGCTTGTATGTAGCGATCTGCTTTACCGCCTCTGTCATCTCATACAGATCGATGTCCCGAAGCCTCTTGATCAGCTGGAGCACCGCGTCCTTTAACTCGTTGAACTCCTCCGAGGACGCAAGCTGAATGGCTTTTCCGACGTTGCCCTGAGCGAATGCCACACATACGTCCGCCTGGTAGTCCGGAATCTGATACTTGCGCATCAGATAGCCGCGGATCTTCTCATCCGGCACTGCCTTGATGTTCAATGTGACACAGCGGGATAAGATCGTCGGCAGAAAAGCGGCAGCGTTTGTGGTAAGAAGAATCAGAATCGCGTAGGCAGGCGGCTCCTCAATCGTCTTAAGCAGCGCATTCTGTGCCTGCTCGTTCATCTTCTCGGCTTCATCGATCATATAGATCTTATATCTGCTGCTGTAAGGTTTGATTACTATATCGTTGTTGACCTGGGTACGGATATCATCGACCGAGATCGTATTCGGCTTCTCATGCCGCACATAGATGATGTCCGGCTGGTTCTTCGTCATCGCCTGCTTACAGGAATGACATTCCATACACGGCTCCACGTCGGACGGCTGCGCGGCATTTTTCACCACGTCCTCCAGCTTCTCACACTCGAGTGTCTGGGCAAACGCCTCCGCGAGCATCATTTTGCCGGACTTATCCGGTCCGTTTATGATGTATGCATGTGATACCTTATCCATTGTGACTGCATTCTGCAGATGCTCTATGATCTGCTCATGCCCTAAAATAGCTTTAAATCCTGCCATAGCTTCCCTCGTTTTATGTTAAGTCAGAATATCCAACAGAAGTCCCTGGATCTCCCCGATCTTGCTCAAGATCGTGATGTGATCCTTCTCATCCTTGACCAGTTCCTGTGCAAGTTCGTCCAGGTTGGCATCAATCAGCCGGATCAGTCCGTAGACTCTGTGGCGTCCCTTGCGGTCCAGGAAATTCTCTCTTGAAAACTTATGAGAGCGGTAGACCACTTCATTCATAAAATCACGGATCAGTCCGCGGTACTTTTTCATATCGCGGATGTCCATATGTTCCGCAATCCGGTTCCCCTGAAACGTAATGTCAGATAACAGACTGTCCACCTTCGCCTGAAGCTCTGCATCCGTGATCGCGCTCGCCAGCGTAAACTTGAACGTTCCGTCGCCGGTCTCCGTCGTCACCGTGTCCGGCACCTGCGTTACCATCTGTGCCTGATTCACCTTAATATCCAATCTGCCACCCTCTTTCCCTGATCCGTCAATCGTTCTGAGACAATATATAATCGCGGATATTTTCTTCCGTCTGCTTTAAATCATCATTTGCAAACCGCACCGTAATCTGTGCGTCCAAAAGCTTTTCTTCGGAAAAATCTGCCGCGTCCGCCAGAAATCTCCGGCACATCTCTTCATAGTGCGGTTCCCGCTGCTGCCGCTCTCTTCCGATCGCACGCTCCAGCCGGATTCCGTCCTCCACTTCAATATATATCGGAACAACACGTTCCTTTCCGAAGTAGTCCCGGAGCTTCCCGTATGCTTCCAGCGTACCGATCAACAGATAATTCTGCCGCAGATCCTGTATCTGATGGTCATCCACCGTAAAATACTTCCATACTCCCTGCACCGTATCGTATGCCCGAAGTTCAATGACTTTGCCACGCTTTAGAAGATCGGCCAGTTCCTTCTCTCCGCAGAAATAATATTCCACGCCGTCCGTTTCTCCCCGGCGCATCGGCCGCGTCGTGTAGGGAATGATCTTCTTCAGCGAAAGCGCCCCGTCTTCCAGAAGCATCTTATATAATGTATCTTTTCCTGTTGAGCTCTTGCCCATCATGCAATAGATTTTTCCCATTCGCTGCACCTTCTAGTATAATATAGTCTTTAAAAATATACAATCTTTATCCGACCGGGGGCAAGATTTCCCTGCCCTTCCACGTTCAGTTTTCTCTCCCGGCACTCTCTGATGTGCCGGATAAACTCTTCCGTGATAACTTCTCCCGGCACGATGAGCGGGATTCCGGGCGGATACAGGTAGACGTAATCCGCCGCCATTTTCCCGACTGCCTCATCAAGCGGCACCTCCCGGTACGGCAGATCCAGCGCTTGATAAATCTGCATCCGGCGCGGATTCTTCCGGTACATGCGCGCCGTAAATCCGGCTTCCGGCACTTCTCCGTCTAATTCCGTCTTCCGGTTCTCTTCAGCGGTCTCATGGGGCTCCGCCATACGCCGGTTCTTTTCATCAATCTCATGGAGCGTCGTCACAAGCCGCCGCATGCCCTCGTCCGTATCCATAAGGCTTGTCATGCCGAGCACATAGTCCGCCGACACCATTTCCATCTGGAGATGATAGTGCCCGAGCAGTTCCTGATGCAGCGCCTCGCCGCCCATGGCGCCCGCATAGATAATCAGCTTGGAATCGTCCCAGTCATACGCTTCTTCCTTGCAGAGGTCTTCCCGCCGCATGACATGCAGCTGCGCAAGATCCGCCGTATCACGGTAAAATGCATCCAGACGTCTCCGGTATTCCGCAAAAAGTTCTGCCCCCTGCTCACGGATCAGGTCGATGCATGCATCCATTCCCGCCATAAACAGATACGACGGCGAACTCGTCTCATAGACGCCCAGATACCGTGCCACGCGCCCGGGATCAATCCGCGTGCCGTTACAATGCAAAAGCGCCGTCTGTGTAAACGACGGCAGCGTCTTGTGCAGACTCATAATCACGGCGTCCGCCCCAAGGCGCACCGCATTTTCCGGGAATCCGGCTCCGAATCCGAAGTGGGCCCCGTGCGCTTCATCGACAATCAGCGCCGCCCCGTGTGCATGACAGCATGCCGCAATCGCCGCGACGTCCGACACGATCCCCTCGTAGGTCGGGGATGTGAGGATCACAACCGCAATATCCGGATGCTTTGTCAGCGCCTCCTCCACCTGCGCCGCGGTAATCTGTCCCTGCAGATCTCCCCGCGTGATTGCCGGATAGAGGAACTCCGCCGCGAGTCCCTGCATGGAAATCGCGTGATAGACCGCTTTGTGGCAGTTTCTTGCCGCCAGTACCTTATCTCCCCGCCGTGCGGCAGCGCAGATGGCGGCAAGCAGTCCGCAGGTGCTCCCGTTTACCAGGTAATACGACCGGTCCGCACCGTAGAGCTTCGCCGCGCGCTCCTCGGCCTCCCTGATAAGCCCTTCGGCATGATGCAGGTTGTCAAATCCGTCAATCTCCGTAATATCGATGGTGTACGGATTTGGAAACGGAAGTGCCCGGCGCTTGTGCCCCGGCATATGAAAAGGGTAGACATCCGATTCCCCGTATGAAATTAGCTGTTGATACAAATGCTCTCTCTCCATTGTTCCTGTCACTTTCCCCTGTCAATCCGTCTTGTTTTGTCCCGTCGATCCGCGCAGCAGAATTTTTGTCACTTGAACATTCCACCGTTTTCCATTATGATATGGGATATATTTATTTAATAGAAATGGCGGAAATTTTTATGAACCACGCACTCATTATCCTGTGCGGCGGCGGAAGCACGCGCATGGGAACCGATAAAGCCCTGCTGCCTTTTGGCGAAGTAAGTCTGCTGGAATACCTTGTGAACAAGTACAAACCGCATTTTTCGCATATTTACTTATCCGTGAAAAAGCCGGGCGAATATACACACCTGTCACTCCCCGTCACAGAAATTGCCGATCTGTACATGAACGCCGGTCCGATGTCCGGCGTATTTTCCGGTCTCTCCATGATGGATGAAGACCAGGCGTTTATTCTGCCGATCGACACCCCTTTTCTGGAACCAGAAGTCGGACTGCAGCTGCTGGAGCATCTGGACGGTTTTGACATCGCCGCGGTATCCGGCACCGAAACGGATCAAAAAGTACCGGCGTCCGCCTACTCCAAAAGCTGCCTGCCATCCATCGGAAAGTGTCTGCTTTTGCACCAGTTCACTTTCGATACGCTGCGCGAGAAATGCAGCGTGTCCTATCTGAAGCGCGAAGAAGCGACCAAAGACTCCGATATTCCGGCAGATCTTCAGTTTTCCCATCTGGATACCAGGGACGACTACTATCTGGCGCTCCGGCACCTTCACTGCATTTAACTAATCTAAGAACCGCTGCAGATCCGGCATCCAGTCTCCGAAAAAAATCTCGTCCCGGCACAGGGTGCTCCACATCTGCGGAAGGAATTGTTCCAGAACCTGCATGACCTCTGTCCATGCGGGTTCTTTTCTTTTCCGGTGTCTTAAATATTTCTCCCAACGCTTTCTCATGTAGCTGTAATCGCGGTAGGAAAGAATCTCTTTCATCCGCGACTCCTCGGGAAGTAACTGCTGCTTTTTGCAATGTTCGCCGAGCAGTTCCTGAATATGCCTGCCGTCCACCGGCTCCGTCTTTAATATCCCGTAAACCTTATCGTAGACGCTCATATCCGGAAGCAGTTCCATATCCCGGATCAGATAAAAAAGATTCTCCGCGAGAATACTCTCCACCGGATATTCCAGATACGGAATCTGCTTTCCGCCTTCCATAAACGGCATAAAAGTCCGCTTGACCGGAACCAGGCCTTCCTCGGTCAGTTCCGTGACGCGGATATGGATCGGGACCGCCATCTCCTCGAACTCCCCCGCAATTTCCAGATCCACACGGTGATCTCCCGCGCTCGCTCTTCCTTTCCAGGAAATGTCCGGCACCTTTTCCACTTTTAGGATGTACGCGAGCATGACATATCCCATCTTAAGAGACAGTTCCTGCCCCGGAACGATCCCCTCCCGCTTCATCGCGCGGGGATCTGTCACATAGGCAAAATCCAGCGTCAACAGATTTTTCTTCCGGTACTGTTCCACCCCGAGCGCACCGCTGTTTTTCAGCCACAGAAACAGGGAAAACGGCGAATCCTCGATCAGATACATCAGCTCTTCCAGTACATAGCCTGCCAGCAGATTGGAAAACGGAATACCGGTCTCTTCACTTTTTGCTTTCAGTGCAGCTTTTTCTATGATCGTATGTTTCATCTACAGCCATACTCCTATCATCGTCTGTACTTTCTTTACCACTCTGCGTTCCCTTGCGTATTTCATCAACTTTGCAACATCCTTCTTCGGATCGCGGATGTACGCTAAAAGCCCTTCTTTGAAAAGCTCGCGCTCCATCTTATCTTCATATTTCAGACACTCGCACATCAGGCGCTCCCGGTCAAAAATTTTCATCTTCGCGCCACCGTAGTCAATCTCCGTCACACCGAGTGTCAGTGTCTCCGGCTCCGCATACAGCGGCACCACCGGCGGAAAATCCAGCTTAAACCGCGACTTGGACGTGTTCTTGTCCACCGACAATTTGTATCCGTAGGGCTTGCGGTTCAGATAGCCGTAGGCATACAGCGCGGTCTCCAGATTTAAGACGCAGTCAGGAAACAGCCGCGCAATCAGCTCCTCCTCCGAGAAATCACTCAGCCGCACCGCATAGTACCCGTTCTTGATCCGGATCAGATCTCCCTTTTCCACAAAATCCAGAATCCGCCGGTAATCGATCCCCAGTTCATTCAGCTGGCTCTTTTTCACCACACCGCCATTCTGATAGATGAACTCTTTGACACGATCCAGAATAAGTTCCCTCTTTTCGTTAATCACATAAGATTCTGACATATCGTTCCCCGTACCTTTCCTTTTGAGCCTTCCCCTCCTGCTACGCATTTTGGGGAAAGTTCTGTATAACTTCTCCGCTCAATGTATATGTTTGTGGTATTTATTGCTTATTTTTACTATAAAGGATACTCTGCTGTTTGTCAATTTATCGTTTCTGTCGTTTTCCGGCTGTTCACAGCTCTTGATTTGTCTTATAATGTCATAAAAGACAATTTTTTTGTCGTTTGCAGAAAGGAGTTCTCTATGGAAGCAAAATCACCCTCCCTGCGCAAGAATCCGTCCCGGGAAACCTGCGAGGGAATCATCCGCCGGATCCTGATGACCGAGGTCTTAGAAAAGGGAAAAAACGAGCATTTCCGCACGGCTGCCGATTTCATGAAATATTTTGAGTCTCTATACCCGGCGTCCGACGCTCTGACCAAACAGGTGCAGCGCGCCATCCGCTCTCTGAATATGCCGAAGGATGAACTCGGCTACTTCATTCCGAACAAGACTGCCGAACAGTTAGCGCACGAACAGGAGCTTACCTATATTCTAAAAAAGGCAAATGCCGACGTCTGCCGGATGGATGATTACCAGCCTCTGTTTTTAAAAGCGGACGATGCGGTCTCCTCCTACATGCTTTCCCGCATCACGGACTCCCCTCTGTTTCAGGGAAAATATCTGACCGCGCACACTGTGTCAGGCGGCATTCTTTTTTACACAAAGAACCCGAATCAACTTGAAATCCTGCTGAAAAGCTTAATTGTCAGATAATTTATTATCATTTTTTTCGTGTCCATAACGCAAAAAACGACAATATTCAACATGGAATATTGTCGTTTTTTGTTTCTCTATACTATCTTCTATGTCTTCTACGGCGTCTTGACTTGCTTTTTATCTGTCGGAACTGCTCTTTGCGGTTCCTGCGCACTTCCCGGTTGTGCCGGATAATATAATAGTTATCGTAGAACTTCTTTCCGGCAAAGATCAACCCTACTGCAAGCAGGATTCCGGCTACGATAAGCAAAATTGTGCGCGGTCTGATCCGCACCGTGGAGACCGTCTCCTCCTCGGTGTCTGTCTCCTGCTCTACCTCGCTCTGGTTGTTAAAAATATATCCGTCCACAACCGCACCGGTTGTCACTATGTCTGCTTTTCCGACCTGACGTCCCGCATAGGTGTAGGCAAGCGTTCCCACCACGTTCTCGCTGACGTCGTCATACGTGATCTCCGATGCCGCATCGTTAAAGTCGGTCGTCTTCGGAAGAACGATATTGGCATTCGCGTCGATGTCCACAAACGCCTTGTTGTTATTTAAGGCTCCAACTTCCACCGCCTCGGAATCCATGTATCTGGTCTCATTGTCCGCAATATTGAACAACTGGAAATTATCAAATGCATAGTCGAAAAGGTTCCGGCTGTCGGTCCACTGATTCGGCGATTCCGTATGCATCACGACGCATACCAGACTCATGCCGTCCTTCTCGGCGTAAGTGACCAGCGTGCTGCGCGCGATATCCGTATATCCCGTCTTTCCTCCGGTACAATACTCATACCGGTACTTGAGCGTCTTGAACGGGTAGAGCATCTCATTGTGATTCTGCAGATCCGTCGGCTCATCATGCTTGTTCGTCGGCGGAATAGTGTAGCGTGCCGTCCCCGTAATAATCCGGAAGGTCTCGTTCTGGTATGCCGCTTTGGCAATCAGCGCCATATCGTGCGCCGTCGTGTAATGGTTCTCGTCAAACAGACCGTGCGGATTGGCAAAATGCGTGTTGGTACATCCCAGCTCCGCCGCTTTTTCGTTCATCATGTCCACAAAATGCTCCACCGTACCGCCAACATGCTCCGCCACTGCGTAGGCACATTCATTTGCCGAATTCAGCATAACCGCGTACAGGCATTGCTCCATCGTCATCTGCTCCCCGTAATCGCGGTAGATTCCGGAACCCTCAGTATTGTTGATCGCATCATCAGAAAATGTGACGACCTCATTCAGATCGGAATTCTCCAGCGCGAGAAGCGTCGTCATGATTTTCGTGATACTTGCCGGATAATTCCGCTCATCGCTGTTTTTTTCGTACAGAACCGTCCCCGTCGACATCTCCATCAGTATCACGGACGGTGACTGTACTTCCGGTCCTTCCGGCCAGTAATCTGCCGCCTGCACCACCTGCGGCTTTATCTGTAAAAAGTATAGTAAACTTAAGGCGACACATGCCGCCTTTTTCCACACATTCGCTCTTCGCATTGCTTATAACTCCATTCTATCCAGAAATCCTGTCCATTTCTTCCATATATATCCGGAACATAACTAGTATCAGTATAATCGCAGAAAAAAATACATGCAACAATTTTTCTGGCAAAAGCTCTTTTTTTATCCACAGATTTATTGTAGAATATCTTGTATGTCCACAATTATAGGACTTCCCGACATTTATTAAGATTTTCTTATGAGAGGCAGGAACAATATGAGACTTAGAAATATACCGGGTGCAGACGCCGCCATCACAGAGAGCGTCTACTGCATCAAAAGCCCCGAGACGCACAAAGGCCATTGGCAGGAGATTTTTCCGTCACAGCAGCCGCTTCACATTGAGATCGGTATGGGAAAGGGCCGCTTCATGATGGATCTTGCCGCAGCGCATCCCGACATCAATTATCTGGGAATCGAGCGCTACTCCAGCGTCCTGCTGCGCGCCCTGCAAAAAATGGAAGAGAATCCGCTCCCGAACCTGTTTTTCATCTGCATGGATGCCGCCGATGTCGCTGAGGTATTCGATCACGGAGAGGTAGACCGGATCTACTTAAACTTTTCCGATCCGTGGCCGAAGGACAGACACGCCAAGCGCCGTCTCACCTCCCGTCAGTTCTTCGCGCGCTACGATGAAGTTCTCGCACCGGAGGGACGTCTGGAGTTCAAGACCGACAATCAGGATCTTTTTACCTTTTCCCTGGAGGAGATCCCGGAAGCCGGCTGGCATCTGGACGCCTCCACCAGAGATCTGCATCACGATCCGGTGCTCAATGAAGGCAATATCATGACGGAGTACGAGGAGAAGTTCTCCTCCCTCGGCAATCCGATCTGCAAGCTGATCGCTTCCAGATAAAAAACACCCGCAGTCTGGATTTTTCTCGATCCGCCTGCGGGTGTTTTTTGTGTTCTGTTTTCTTTTATTCTTTGATCCGGAACTGGTTGACATTGTCGCTTAAATTTTCTGCAATATCCACGAGGTTTTTCGTCTGCGCATTGCAGTCCGTGACGATGCCGCTTAACTCCGTCATAGAAGCTGAAGTCTCCTCGGTACTTGCCGCATTCTCCTGTGCAATCGCTGCCAGACTCTCCATGCTGCTCATAACATCATTCTTCGCCGTGTTGACTGTCTCGATCTCACGCCGGATATTGTCAATCGCAACTACCACATTGCCGACCTCCGTATTCAGTCCGTCGAATGCCTCTCTGGTGGTCGAAAGCTTCTCGTTCTGCTCATTGATCTCATCCAGCACACCGTTCATCGTCTCGACGCTCTTGTTAGAGTTCTTAATCAGTTCTTCCACAATATCACCGATCTTCTTCGCGGAGTCACTGGACTGATCCGCAAGCTGACGGATCTCATCCGCCACCACAGCAAATCCTTTTCCATGCTCTCCCGCACGCGCAGCCTCGATGCTCGCATTCAGGGACAACAGATTGGTCTGGCTTGCAATATCTGTGATCATCTGGATCGCGCTGCCGATCTCCATGACAGACTGGTTCGTCCTGTCTGTCTGACGGTTGACCTCATCCACCGATTCTCTGGTGCGGTCGCTGATCTCCACCAGATCTTTGATCGTGCCGTCGAGCTTATGATTCTGCTCTTTCATCTCCTCCGTGCTGCCCGTGAGATTTTCCACGTTCTTTGTCGTCTCGGCAATGGCTTCGTTCATGTCGCTGATCTGCTCATTGACCTTCTGCATCTCGCCCGCCTGATTCGTCGCTCCGTTCGCAATGTCCTCCATCGCTGTATTCACATTATGAATGGACTCATTGATCGTCGTAAAGCTGTTCTGGAACCTGGCGCTGAAATCATCCAGCGACTTTGCGGATGTCCGGATGTTTTTTACAATCATGGCCAGTCCGCCAATAAGTGAATATAGCGCACGCGCAATATTTCCGATCTCGTCCGAGCGGCTCGTCATGCGGTCGCTGATCTTGCTGTCCAGATTTCCCTCCGCAACATCGTCCAGATGATCGATCATCGACATCATTGCCTTCACAATCTTCATCATCACAATTGCCAGAAAGATACATGCAAAGATTGCAAGCACTACCATAAATATTATATTTTTTTTCAATCGGTCATTGTAGATTTCGTGAACGGAAGCAGACGTCATACCGGTAAACACCAGACCTGCCATGGAACCGTCACTGTTGTACAATCCCTCATAATATCCGTAATATTTCTGACCGTCAATCACAGTATCGGACACAAAATAACTACCCTTTTCTTTCACAGCCTGATACACATCTGCTGCTATCTCCGTCCCGATCTCGCGGCTGCCGTCCTGACTCACAATGCTGGTCGCCATCCGGGTCGTATTCCAGCTGAGCGTAACATCCTGTCCGGTATTTTCCTTAAAAGCATCCAGCACATCCTGATGTTCCGAGAAATTGTAATCTCCCTTGTACAGCTGGTCTCCATCCGTATTCCAGTCACCACTGCTCAAAATGGACATTGTCTGGTTCACGGCATAGACCGATGTCTTCAATTCATGCTGCATCAGTTTATCAGACACAGTAACGCCAACCGCCCGGATTGCCAGCCCTGCAAAAGCCACAAGAATGATCAGCGGTATGATCGCGGTGATCAGAATCTTCATCATCAGATTCAGACCTTTTTTCCTTTGCACCTCAATATTCTTTTGTTCCATCTGACTCTCTCCCCTTCATATAGTATCTGCTTTTTATATCGTCAGGTTTTTCCTTCTGTTAAAGTAGGATACACTCTTTTTTTTAAATTTTAATAATATGCGTTGTAAGCACAAAAAAAGCACCAACCCCACAGTCAATGCTGTAAAATCGGTACCTTTCAATGCGCCACCAGGGGTTCGAACCCTGGACACCCTGATTAAGAGTTTTACTGATGTAGCGCATGAGAACATGTAGCGGCTTGCCACAACGTAAAGCATGCCAATAAATCCGCATTTCCCTGTTTACAAGCTTAATAACGTAAAGCATGCCACAGTGTAGTAGCCCTATGATGCCCGCGCAATGCCTTGCGCGGGTCGGCGTAGCCGAGGTAACGGCTTTTGATTTTCTAGCACTGATGTTAAAAGAATTTTTCTATTTCGAATCATTATTATCTCCGTATGGGGGATTTCCTTTGATTCTTTCTTTTACATCTTCTACGATTTCATTGGGTGACATAGTGTAGATTTCTATCTCTCCGTGCTCTTTTTCAAATTCTTTGATATGTTCCTCTACTATCATTTCCAACTCTTTCGCCATACTTCTTTTGTTGTACTTTGCTATGGTTTTCATTTTGATAATGTTTTCATCTGTTGTATTGGCTTTAATTACTGGTAATTTAGAAGGCATGCTTATATATTCCTTTCATTTATTAGAAAAGCATAATACAAAGTCGTTCTTTGGTGGTTGCAAGGTCGTACTACCTCGTTTATAATAACAAGTGGTATGGAAGTCGTACTACTTTAGCATTTTATTTGTACTTTTTTGATTGTAACATAATGTTTGAGATTCTACAAGTGAGGTAATTTGTATGATGTTAATTAAAAAGTCTTCTACGTGGGGTTCATTTATTAGCTGGGTTAAAGGTTTTCCGGATAATCGTTTAATTGAAGAAATTTCCGTGTTAGATAAAGCGATTGATGACGGTTCTATGGAAGACAGTATTTTATTTGATGCAATGCTTTCTTTGCGTGACTTTCTCCGTGATGAGTGTGTGCGGCGTTTGGCAGAAAAAAGCCAGTGATTTGTAATGTGTGTGAGTATGTAAGTGTGTGCATGTGTGAGTGTGTGAGTGTGCGGGCTTCTAAGGCTCTCAAATGCGCTAGCATGAGAGCCAGAAGCCACCACCCACACGGGACCCCCGATTAGTAATACGGGGGTACTAATTTCAAGTGTAAAGGGGTTTTCATGGATAACTTAGAGCGTGTTAATAACTTAGAGGTTTTAATTGATTGGTTGGGATTTACTTTCTTTATTTATTCAGACCCGTATGACGTGGTTTCCTATCTTGGCTTATCTGCTGGAGATTTTTCTGTTGGTAATGGGTCTAATGGTTATAAATCCGCCTTACGTCATAATTTTTATTCAATTACTATTTTGTATGACGGTCGTGATGATATGGGTATCCATGTAAATATTACTGGTAGTGCTATTTCCTACGCTTTGGAATGTTATAAGGAATCTATTAAAGTTCCTACGCCTTTCGGAGATTATGCAATCGAATACAGTGATGAAACTATAATGGCTCGATACCTTAGATGTATTTCTGAATCTGCTAAATTTACACGTTTAGACCTTGCTATTGACGATAAAGGTTGTAATTACTATAGCGTGAATGATGTTCGTGAAATATGTGATTCTGACCGTTGTACAACACGCTTTAGAAAATATAGACCGGAGTATGAACGTTCCTTTAACGGTACAATTACCGGAAATACGTTATATATTGGCAAGCGTCAGAGTGATGTATTTTTAAGAGTATACGATAAACGGCTAGAACAAATGCAGAAAACGAAAAAGGATTGTGGATTTGATTGGGTACGTTGGGAATTAGAGTTGAAGAAAGAACGTGCAGATGCGGTTGTTGATTATTTATTATCTGGTAAGTCTCTCGGTTCTGTTGCAATCGGGATTCTAAGTAATTACTTTCGTATTGTCGTGAAAGATAATAATAATATTACCCGGTGCTCTACTGATCCATTATGGCAACGCTTTATAGAAAATGTTGAAAAGCTACGGCTTACCATTAGTAAATCAGAAAAAACTTTGGAAAGTAAAAAAGAATGGATTGTAAAACAGTGTTTACCGTCTATATCTGCCGTTGTTGCTTATGAAAACGGAGATATGAGTTTTATAACCAATCGTTTGTATGATGCATTATGGAAGAATAAGAAGTCTATTCTTGATAAAGTATTCACTACTAACCCGGAGTTGAAAGAGGAAATATATTCATGACGTTGGAAACTGCATTTGAACAATTTATAGAATTTAAAAAATTACAGGGTTTGGCAGAAACAAGTATTAACTGCTACCGTTCATTTGTTACCCCGTTCTTGGAAATGGTCGGTTTTGAATATGAAATTTCTTCTGTAACGGAATCAGCTATTCATAATTATATTAGCTCATTATTTGATCGTGATATTTCAAAGTCAACACGCGCAACGTATGTTCGCCATTTAAAATGTTTTCTTAACTGGATGAAAAAGTATCTTGATACAGATTTGTATACCGATAGAATTATTGTTCCCAAGTCCAATAAAAAGGTCTTGCGCATTTATGATGATGAAGATATTGCTTTGATCTTTAGAACCATTGAAGCTGAAAATGAGTGGCTTACTGCCCGTAATTGTGCTATGGTCGCTCTTATGCTTGATTCTGGCTTGCGGCAAGGCGAGGTGTGCGACTTATTAACGGATAACATATTTTTCAATAAGTCCATGCTTAAGGTGTGCGGAAAAGGCGATAAAGAACGCATTGTTCCACTTGGTAACATAGCAACGTATTATATGAAACAATATTCTTCTCTGTGTCCTTATCATGATACTTATTTTTTCTTATCTCGTAGGGGCGAACCTGTTACCAGAGATGCAGTAAAACATTTTATGTGGAAACTTGCTCAGAAGCTTCCCTTTGAATTTTCTTCTCACAAATTAAGGCACAATTTCGCTACAAACTATTGTATTGACCAATATGAAAAACATGGTTTTGTTGATATTTATAAACTTATGATTTTAATGGGTCATGAAGACGTAAAGACGACAAATAGATATTTACATATCGCAAATCAGATAATTGTTTCGCGTGAAAGCGTATCACACATTGACAAGATTTTTCAGCATTTACAAGGGATTTCTTGATTTTAGACACAAAAAAAGCACCAACCCCACAGTCAATGCTGTAAAATCGGTACCTTTCAATG
>OLSP01000691.1_pt1 | contig 33645 bp, 24 predicted proteins | sample 1672941 | NCBI WGS metagenome assembly OLSP01 (sample SAMEA3136739, study PRJEB25190) | human gut metagenome | reverse complement strand
CTCGAAGGTGACCTTGGCGGTGTAGGTCCGCACGCCATCGGCCTCGCAGGTGGCCGCAGTGGTCACCTCATTGGTGACGGTTGCGTTCACCGTCTCCACGTGGGAGGCATCATTGCCGCAAGTAAAGGTGGCAGAAGCGGTGAAGTCATCGTTCCACTTCCACACCGGCTCACCGTAGGCGTGGCCGGTAGCCGCAATGGTCTCGGTCTTGGTGTCGGTGTACTCCTTGCCCTCGAAGGTGACCTTGGCGGTGTAGGTCCGCACGCCGTCGACCTCGCAGGTGGCCTCGGTGGTCACCTCATTGGTGACGGTTGCGTTCACCGTCTCCACATGGGAGGCATCATTGCCGCAGGTGAAGGTGGCAGTGGCCTTGAAGTCATCCGTCCACTTCCACACCGGCTCACCGTAGGCATGACCGGTGGCGGGCAGGGTCTCGGTCTTGGTATCGGTATACTCCTTGCCCTCGAAGGTGACCTTGGCGGTGTAGGTCCGCACGCCATCGGCCTCGCAGGTGGCCTCGGTGGTCACAGCGTTGGTGACGGTGGCTGTCACGTTCTCCACGTGAGCGGCGTTGTTGGCGCAGGTAAAGGTGGCAGAAGCGGTGAAATCATCGTTCCACTTCCACACCGGCTCACCGTAAGCATGGTCGGTGGCGGGGATAGCCAGCTTCTCCAGCGTTGTCTCGGTCTTGCCCTCGGCATCGCTGAACAGCTTGCCGCAGACGTCGCACTTCCAGTGGGCCTTCACACCGGCGGTCTCGCAGGTGGCAGGCACTGCCTCCACGGCGGTCAGAGTGTGGCCCTTGGCACAGGGGTCCTCATCACCGGTGACCAGCTTCACGTTATCCACGGCAAACATACCGTCGCTCTCGGTGTACTGGGCATAGGTCTTGTAGAAATGGAAGGCAAACTGTACGTTGCTGGTGAGATAGGCGGCGGGTACTTCGATTTCCGCCGTACCCTTAAACCAGTAGCCGCTGGCAGCATCCAGATCGGCAGCATCCCAGATGGTGGTCCAAGTCTGGCCGCCGTTGATGGTGGCCTCCACCGTGAACTTGGCAATGTCGTTCTGAATCATGTACTTGAACAGCAGATAATCGAAGGACAGAGTAGGCGTCTTGCCGGTGAGATCCACCACCGGGGAGATCAGATACTCATTCTGCTTCTTGCCGCTGCCGGCAGCCATGGGCTGCACCTCGCCGATGCCGTAACCCTCATACTCGTAGTAGTCGAAGTCGATACGGGCCTGACGGGTGGTGTTCAGATTCCGGTTAGTACCGACATACCATGTGCAGCCGGTGTTCTCCGCCTTCACCGTCCAGCCGTGTCCGGGGAACTCGTCCTGCTCAAAGTCGTTGTCGAACTCCACGCCCGTGGCGGTCTTGTTGAAGGACACGGTGATGGTGTGGTTGGCCTTCACCTCGTCGAAGGTGTAAGTCTCCACAGCGCCCACGCTGTTGCCGTCCACCAGCACGTCAGCGATCTCATAGCCGTTGTCGGCGGTGATGGCGAAGGTCTGGGAGGCACCCTCCTTCACGGAGACGTCACCATTGGGGGTGATAGAGCCGCCCTCACCGGCAGTTGCGGTGATGGTGTACTTCTGGGCAGTCTCGCCGGTCTCCACAGCCATCAGCTTCACATTGTCGATGGCCAGCTGGCCGGCATTTTCGTCGTTGGGATGGACATAGTGGAAGGCGAACTGAACGCCGTCCACGTTGTACTCGGCGGGAACCTTGATCTCGGCGCTGCCGGCCACCGTCTGGGTGGTCTCGCCGTGATAGGTCTCCTGGAAGTTCCAGATAGGCGTCCAGGTCTGGCCGCCGTCGGTGGACACCTCCACTGTGGCCTCGTAGGTCTTGTTCTTCATACCTGCGTAACCGTAGATGTAATCAAAGGTCAGCAGGCCGTCACGGGTGGCGGACAGATCCACTGCCGGGGAGATCAGGTACTCATCCTGTGCGCCGGATTTATCCCAGGCGTTGGAGATATAGGCGTGCAGGCTGTCGTTGCCCTTTTCCTTCCAGTAGAAGTAGGTGTAGGACTTCCACGTATTCTTTTCATTGCTGCTCTTCAGCGTCCAGCCGTGGAAGGGGAACTTGTCGCCGCTGACGCTTTCGAAATCGTTCTCGAACATCACCTGCGGCACGTCGGGGATGACCTCGAAGTCCGCCGTCACGGCGTAGTTCTGATCCATGGTCAGGGCGTAGGTGTTGTCGGTGACCTCCACCTTGCGGCCATTGACCTTGACGGAAGCCAGCTGATAGCCCTCATCCGGCACGAAGGTCACGTTCACGGTCTCGCCGGTGGCGACCTTGGTCTGGCCCGCAGGCTGAACCGCACCGCCCTCGCCGGCCACGGTGGTCAGCACGCTGGTCTCGGAAGCCCCGGCAGGAGCCGTCAGCTTCGCATTGTCCACCACCACCGAACCAGCGCCGGTGGGAGCCGTCTTGTAGTAGCGGAAGGCAAACTGCACGTTGGCCGTCTGATAGGCCTCCGGCACGGTGATCTCCGCCAGACCCGTCTGGATAGCGTCGGAGCCCTGAGCCACGTCATCCTTGGCGTTCCAGATGGCCGTCCAAGTCTTGCCGCCGTCGGTAGAGGCCTCCACGGTGAAGGTCATCTTGCCGTTATACAGCGCCGTGCGGGTGAAGCCGTAGTTGAAGGACAGGGTAGCGGCCTTGCCGGTGAGATCCACCACCGGGGAGATCAGCAGCTCGTCCTGCTTGTCGCCCGCTTCGGTATCATCGTAGTCGTCGGCATCCACAATGGCCTGCTTATCATCGGCACCCGTAGATACGAAGGTGTTGCGGGACTGATGCCAGTTGTAATACTTACCGGTGCCGTTGGTGTTCTTCACCGTCCAGCCCTGGCCGGGGAAGGCCGCGTCGTCGAAGTCGTTGTTGAAGATGGCGATCTCCCCACCGGCCTGTGCCTTCTGGAAGGTGGCGGAGATGGTGTGATCCGTACCCACACGCTCGAAGGTGTAGTAGGAGATGGGACCCAGATCGGTGCCGTCCACCACCACATTGGCCACCTCGTAGCCCGTGGCAGGTACCACGTTAAAGGTCTTGCTGGTCCCCTTCTTCACCAGAGTGGTACCGGCGGGGTCGATAGCGCCGCCCTCACCGGAGGTAGCCGTCACGGCGATATAGTCCTCACGGACATCGGCGTACAGCTGGACATTATCCACGGAGATCTGGGCGCCGCCCTTACCGGTGTAGACAAAGGCGAAGCGCAGGTCGTCGCAATTCTGGAACTTTTCGGGGATGGTGACCTTGGCCTGCGTGGCAGCCCAAGCGGTAAAGGCTCCGGCATCCTTCTGCAGGTTCCAGACCTCCTCCCAGTTCTGACCGTCGGCAGAAGCCATGACCTGCAGGTTGCAGCGCTTGTAGTCCACGGTATAGACAGGGGTGGTGTAGAAGTTGAAAATCATGTGGACATCCGTCTCCACACCACTGATGTCGGTGGCACGGGAATACAGCCACTCGTTCTGCTGGAAGTCATCGTCGGCATCCACGGTGGCGGTGTAGTCCACGTCACGATACCACGTGTTGACGGAAGCGCCTTTGGACTCCATGCTCCAATCGGCAGGCAGCCAATCGTTGTCGAAGGTCTCGGTCCACAGCACGTTGGTGGGCTTCACGATGCCATAATCGTCGCTGTTGCCGGGGACCTTCACGGTGTAGGTCTTGGAGTTGCCGGCGTAGTCGTGAACGATCATGCCGAAGGTCTCACCCATACCGGTGACATCATACTCCTTGACGTGGGTGGTGAGGCCCGGTGTGGTCTCGGAGAAGCCCTTGATGCCGTACAGCAGATCGCTGTTGCGGAGATTGTAGAACACGATGGCCGAGACATACTGGTTATCGCTGACATCCATGCTCAGATAGTAGCGGCCCTCGGCCTCGGTGACCTTCAGGTCGCTGGCATGGGGATCCTCATTATCGATGGTAATGGGGAAGGACCAGCTGTTCTTCAGGTTCTTGGTGCCGCCGTCGCCATAGGGCAGGGTAGCCTCGATGGTCACGGTAGCCTTGGTGTTGTTGGGCAGCTTGGAGTTGTTCTTGGCGGTGCCGTACCATGCGTCGATACCGGTATAATCGGCATTCACACCGGCGGGCACGATGCGGTAGTAGTCGTAGCTGTAGATGGACTTATTGACGTAATCGCAGGTTTTTTCCAGGTACACCTCGCCGGTTTTCTGATCGGTGATGGTGTACTTCAGCGTCTTGGTATTGCGCAGCAGGCCGGTGTATATGCCGGTGAGGCTGTCCATCATGTCATTGCTGTTGTCGGGGGAAATGGCGTTGTGATCGGCAAAATAGGGCACATTGGCGTAGTTGTTGTCGCCCAGATAGGCGTCGATCTGGCCCTCGGCAGAGGTGGTGAAGGCGGTGTTCATGTATGCCTGTGCCTTGCTCTCAGTGCCGTCCAGCGTCTCCCAGTAGTCGGTGGAATCGATGATGGGAGCCTTGGTCCAGTCGCCGTAGAAGGCCAGATAGGGGATACCCAGATCAATGGCAGCCTCCAGCTTGCCGCCGTCAGCGGCCACCTGCTTCAGGGTCACGAAGCCCTCCACATAGGCGCCGTTCTCGAAGTTCTTCAGCTCCCCCTTGGCGTTGGTGAGGGTCACGGTGACAGTGACCTCCTGCTCTCCGCCTGCGAGGACCGCCACACGGTCATCCTTGCAGTTGGTGGTGAAGGTGTGGCTTAGCGCCACAGCCGTCTCACTGCTGGTGAGGAAGGCCTCGTTGTCGCTGTTGGTATAGGTCGTGGTCCCGTCGGTGAGGACGATGGGCTGGATATCGTAGTACAGGGTGTCCTTACCGGTGTTGTGGACCTTGAAGGTCATGGTGTAGACGCCCTTCTCCGCGGGATCGTCGCCCAGCTCCAGCTTGGGCCGAATCATACCGTCCACAGTGAGGTAGCCCTCGGTCTTGACGGCGTCATTGATGTTGATGAGACCTGCGCCCTGCTTGCGGGGAGAATAGGGCTGGCCGTTGGAATCGTAAATGATGCTGGCGGTGCTCATCAGCAGGGTATCGACCATGTGCTTGCGCTGGGTGGCGTCGGTCATGCCACGGGCCTTCAGGGCCTGCTGCACGATGGCCATAGCGCCTGCCGCATGGGGGGAAGCCATGGACGTACCGTCCATGCTCTCATAGGCGTTGCCGGGTACGGCGGCATAGATGCCTGCGCCGGGCGCAGTGATCTCCGGCTTCAGGGTCAGCTCCGTGGTGGCACCCCAGGAGGAGAAGTCCGCCATACCATAGGTGGGGGAAGCCACCAGCTTGTCGGCGGCGCCCACGGTCAGGACCTTGTTCTCCTGCGCCTTCAGATACTCACCGGCCTCCTGAGAGATAAACGCACAGGGCATCTTCCAGTCGGTGATGGACATATACAGCATACCGGGTACGTTGTTGTACACCAGCATGGCGATGGCGCCATGTGCATAGGCGTTGCGCTCCTTCTGCTCGTAGTACATACCGCCGCCGCGCTGCACCAGCGCCACCTTGCCGGAGACGTCGATGCCCTCATAGTCGTCCTCCGTGCCGTAGCCGGGCACCACGGCATACTTCAGCTCGCCCTTCTTGGCCAGCTCCCGGAAGCTCTTGGCGTTCTCGTCGGTGCTGATGGTGCCGCTGTCCTGATAGGCGAAGTCACGGCCGCCCACGGTGATGTAGGGGCTCTTGACCTTGCTGTTGGACACGGCAGCCACAGACATGGACTCGCCGTAGGTGGAGGGCTCGCTGATCAGGCCGTAGTCGGGGTTGCTGGCCAGCGCCTTGTTGCCGAAGGCATCGCCGTAAGCAGCGCTGTAAGCGTTACCGGCAGCCACAGCCAGAGACATACCGCTCTCGCCGGCCCGCTTAAAGACGTTCAGCAGGCTATCGGTGAACTCGTCGGGATTCTCATAGTCGATGTAGCCGGCGTCGGAGCCGAGGCTCAGGTTGGCCACATCCACGCCCAGCAGCATACAATCCTCCAGAGCGGACAGGATGTCGGCGTAGGAAGCGGTGCCGCTGGACTTAAAGACGTTCATGTTGGCGATCTGGGCGTCCGGGGCCACACCCTGCACGTCCGCATTGATGCCGGTGCAGCCGGCGGCAGTGGAGGCCACGTGGGTACCATGGCTGCTCTTGGTGCCGGGGGCGCCGTCGGTGTCCTTATCGCCGTAGTCGAACTGGAAGGGGAACTTGGCGCTCTTATAGACGGAAGAGACGCTGAGGCCCTTCACAATGCCCTCGGCCTGGAAGTCGTACTGGGACAGCAGGCCCTTCACGTCGTCCTGCGTCAGGGCAGGGTTGGCGGGGGCCTTGCTGAAGATCTGGTGATCCATATCCACGCCGGTATCCAGAATGGCGATCAGCATCCCCTCGCCGGTGAAGCCCGTCTCGTTGGCCAGGCCGCCGCCGATCATCCGGGTGCTGTTGGCGGTGTCAGGCAGCAGGCTGAAGGTGGGGGACAGGAACACGGACTCTACGCAGTCCAGCTCCTTCAGAGCCTTATACTGGCCGTAGGTCACAGTGGCAGAGAAGCCATTGAGCAGCGTCGTATACTGGCGCTGCGGCTCCACCGTCTCCCCGATGGCACGGGACATGGTGGCCGCAGCCTTCTCCTGCTTCTGCAGCAGGGACTGCACCTGGGCCTGAGCCGCAGGCTTGGCCACGGAGTCATCCACCACCACAATGATCTCCACAGGATCACTGTCCTCATGGGTGGGCTTAGCCTCCATGCTCAGGGTTTCGTTTTTGGTCTTTGCGCCCCGCAGCAGCTGGGTGGTGACATTGCTGGCAATGTCCTCCACCGAGGTCTCCTCCATGGTGGCGTTCACCACGCGGGAGTCCTCCGAGGCTGCAAAGGCGGTGTAAGGCAGGGCAGACACCAGCAGTACCAGTGTCAGCAGCCATGCACCGATCCGTTTGCAGACTGTCATCTCTCATAATCCTCCTGTAATGGATTTTGTCGGAAAAAGTATTAGCTTCTCCCAGCATATAGATTAAATTATAACACCTACCGTCCCAGTATGGCAAGATAATTCTTCTCAATTTGGGAAATTTTTTCAAAAGCAAGTTTCGCGTGGCGAAGTTTTTCCCCTGAATATCGCCTGTTTTCCAGATATGTACTTTCTGCCACCATCTGTTCTTATGACCGGGACATTTTTGCCATTTTCTGAGAAATTGTCTCCCTACCGTTCCCTCTTCCGGCGGCATACCTTCCCGGCCCGCTTTTGTTCCCGGCGGACAATTTTCCGCCAATCGCTCCTTTTTCTATAAGGAACGTGTCTCCGCCGGCCCACTGTTCCCAGCAGCTCTTTCTTTTTATTCCCCCGGTAGAACAGCAAGTCCCTTCCATCACCCAATGCAGCGGCAGCGATAATAGAAATACGCCAATTCCCCGCCTTGGCGGGATTTAGACGGAAGCTCTTGTACACAACAAAGAAAGTCTTGAAACCTAAGGTTTCAAGCGGCGTTTTTTGCATACTTTTTGTCGCTGCTGACAAAAAGTATGCCGCCGGAGGCAATCGGAAAAGTCACTCGTCGGAGACAATCGGAAAAAGCTGCTGTCCCCTCACAACCAAAAAGGGAGTCCTGAAACCTCCGGTCTCAGGACTCCCTTTTTCCTTGCATACCACTTCTTACCAGTGCAGCAGCTTCTTATAGTACGGCCACAGTCCCTCCTTCTCCGGATAGAAGGGTGCCAGCTGGCACAGATCCGTTCCGGGGAAGTCGTTGCCCTCAATGATAGCGGGACCGGTAGGCGTGATGGCCATATCCCAGCCCACATGGGCCACCTGCGGGATCTCATGGGCCGCCTCCTTGGCCAGAGCAATGGCCTCCGGCACCATGGGCAGCTGATAGCCCACGAACTCCACCCCGGTGTCGGGATGGCGGTCATAGACGTTGAAATAGTCGTCGGTGGCGGGAGAGATGATCTTCCCCGTCTCCGGGTCCACCCGGCACAGGGCACCCCCCTGCCCGGAGTTGTCGCAGTACCCATCGCCCCGGCCCATCTTTACGCTGATGTAGGCCACATGGACCTCCCCGTCCACCAGATCCGTCAGGATACGCATGGTGTTCACCGACGAGGGGTGGAGCCGTGCCATGTCGGGATGCTGGGGCAGCACCTGCTCCAGCACCACCAGCTGGTTCCTCCGGATATAGTCCAGCATCACCGCCGGGGACTCATAGTCCTTCACATACAGCTTGTTCACGCCCCGGCCGCAGTCGCCGTGGTTGATCTTGGCGAAGATGGCCTCCTGTCCGGCGATAAAGTCCGTAAACTCCGTCAGCGTGGCCGTCTCGCCGTTGAGGGTCTTGCGGCCCAGATACTTGGCAAACCGCTGGTTGAACCGCAGCTTGTCGTCGAACTCGTCGGAGTAGCTGAGGTCGTTCATGTGGTCGATGACCTTCTTGTTGCGGACACGGGTGAGATAGGTGTCCCGCTGGCGGCCGTTCATGTTGTAAAACCCGAACATCACATAGTCGTAGTAACCCGCCCCATAGCGTGCGCCGCACCAGCACATATCGAAGAAGGTCTTGACCTTGTTCTGGCCGCACTTATCGTGGACGACGTCGATCATCTGGTTCATTTTCTTCAGCCGCACGCCGGACATGACCCGTGCGAGATAAGAGAGCTTGGACATACATTGCCTCCCATATTCATTTGCTTTTCAGTATACCCCATCCGGCGGAGCTTGACCAGCCGTTTCTGGTGATACCTGCCATCAGTTTTAATAGAGGTAGCTGCGCTTCTCGTCCCGGAACTCCGCCAGCCGGGCCTCATAGGCCTCCATGGCGGCCTCCTCGAAGGCCAGCGTGTCCTCGGCCCCCAGTTCCCGCAGCAGCTGCTTGGTAAAGGGGGGATTCAGCACCAGCAGCGGCCCCGTGAGATAGGTGGCCATCAGACCGCCCCGGCGGAAGCCCTCCACCAGAGAGCCGGGCCGCCGCCCCACGCCCCGGACCACCTTAAAAAGCCCCGTGCCGGGATCGTCGGCGCCGTAGGTGTGGCCGAACAGACTCTTGAAGCCCACGATCTCCATCCCGGTGCCATAGGTCCCCAGAAAGAAGCTGTTGTGCCGGTTCATCATCTGATACTCGGCATGGGTGGGCAGCAGGCCCAGTCCGTCGAACCGCAGCCCCTGATCCGACTGGACGTATTCCCCCAGCGCATCCAGAGCGTTGCCCGTCACCAGCATCCGCTGGCCGCCGTCCACACGGGCCGCCAGTTCCTCCCGATAGGGCATCAGGGCCTTCACCATCAGCTCCAGTCCCTTCTCCGTGGCGGAGCCCATATATACCAGATCCACGCCGCCCTCCAAAAACGCCGGGCGGGACTTCAGATCCGTCTCCAGCACCTCCAGCTCCGGGCAGCACTGGCGCAGATACCGGATGTTCATCAGATCGCCGCAGAGGTTCCCCACCTCCGGAAACAGGATCTCTACCTTCATGCCTGACCCTCCTTCTCTGCGCCGCCCTGTGTACGCCGGGCGGCCTCCTCCTTCATGTGGTCGTACACCTTATACGACAGGGCCAGGGAGTCCGTGCCGTAGAGGATGTACACGTCATCGCCGGGGGTATAGCGCAGCAGCTCTGCCGCCCGGAACTCGTCCGGCTCACAGACGATGCGCTCCTCCGGCACCCCCGCCATCAGCAGCCGCAGCTTGTAGTCCCGGCACCGTGCGCCGGTACACACCAGCTGCACCACGCTGTCGTTGCGGAGATACTCGAAGTCCGCATCGAAGATCCAGCAGGTGTTCTCCGACCAGTGGTGGGCGTCCCCCAGACAGTTCATCATCAACAGCAGCTCCTTGGTGCCGGGCCGCTGGGCGATATACTGGAAGGTTCGGGACCCGGCCAGTGCGTTCTTCTCCTTGGACATCTGCCGCACCAGCTTCACGTTCCCCACCTGCTCCTCCATGTGCCGGGTGGCCACCACCGCCGCACGGCTCATGTAGCCGCTGATGGCCTCGTGGCTGTACCCCAGCTGCCGCAGCACGGCAATGACCGTCACCATGTTGTACAGGTTCGGCACACTGTCGGAGATAAGCCGGTAGGGATGCTCCTCCCCGCCCTCCCGCAGGGCCATGGCTCCCTTCTCCATATCCACGTCCGTGGCCAGATAGTCGCTCTCCGGGGAGCGGAACCCGCAGTCCGGGCAGACGCACTTGCCGATGTGGTGATACCGGCGGTAGACGTAGGTGAGCTTACCGCTGCACTTGGGGCAGATCCGCAGATCGTCGATGAGGTTCTCGCACCGGGTGGTGTCCCCCGGCAGCCGGTCCACTCCGAAGTAGACCCGCCGGTTCTCCGGGGCCACCCCGCAGGTGATCAGATCGTCGGCATTAAGGATCATGGTCGCCGTCTGCGGGATACTCCGGGTCAGGATATCCGCAATGTAGCCGGGGTGTGCGTTCCGCATGATGGAGTCCCGTGTCAGATTGGTGACCACCGCATAGTCCGGCTTCACATAGGGGAAGATGCGGACGCTGGCCCGCTCGTCCACCTCCAGCACCGCCATGTCATAGGACTTGGCCCGCCCCAGCAGGTCGCAGCCCCGCAGCAGCGCCGTGGAGATGCCGGAGGTGATGTTGGAGCCGGAGCGGTTGCTGAGAACCTTCTTCCCGTCCGCCTCCAGAATATCCGTCAGCAGATTGCTGACGGTGGTCTTGCCGTTGGTGCCGGTGACGGCGATGATGGTGCCGGGCTTTCCCACATACCGCAGGAAATCCGGGCACAGCTTCAGCGCCAGCGAGCCGGGAAAGTCCGTACCGTTGTGCCGGGTGATCTTCAGCGCCGGAACCGACAGCTTCGCCAGCCACAGTGCCAGTAAAAATCGCAGTTTGCCCATTATCTTGTTTCCTCCTCCCGGAGCATGGCCATGGCCCGGCAGCTGCTGCCGTCGGCGTGCTCCCATTTCAGCGGCAGGGTCAGGAAGGTGAAGGTCTTTCCCACCAGCGCCTCCAGCCCTGTCAGATTTTCCGTATTGACCAGTCCCGCACCCAGCAGGATCATGTGATTGGGATAGTCCTCCGTGTCGCAGGGGTCCAGCGAGATGCTGTCCTCCCCCACACCCTTCAGGCCCAGCGACGCCACGTATTCCGCCGCCTCCGCCGTCAGACACGGGAAGCCCTCATAGTACCGGGGCTGGCCCCAGTATCGGTCCCACCCGGTGCAAAACAGCAGAAACTCTGTCTCCCGCAGAGCCTCCTCCTGCCGCCGCAGCATAGGCAGCGTGATCTCCGCCGCTCCCCGGCAATCCAGCACGAAGCCCCGCCCGGCGAAGGTCTCCGCCGGGAAGTCGTCCAGCGTCCGTCCGTTTGGCAGCATATGGGCCGGAGCGTCCATGTGGGTGCCGGTGTGGGAGTACATCTCCAGCAGCGTCTCCCGGAAGCCGTCCTTCTCCATGGTACAGGCCGCCGTCAGCCGGGGCGGCTCCGTACCGGGATACACCGGCATCTCCGGTGTGATGCAGTGGGTCAGATCCAGCATTTTCATGTGGCGTCCCCCCTCTCCGTCCGGGTGTGCAGCCAGATCATCAGGGCGGCGATGTCCGCCGGGGACACCCCGGAGATGCGGCTGGCCTGCCCCAGATCCAGAGGCCGCACCGCCGCCAGCTTCTCCCGTGCCTCCAGCCGCAGTCCCTGAATGTGGCTGTACTCCATATCCGGCGGCAGCCGGTGCTTTTCCAGCTGCCGCAGCTCCTCCACCTGCTTTTCCTGCCGGCGGATGTAGCCCTCATACTTCACGGAGATCTCCACCTGCTCCGCTACGTCCTCCGGCAGCTCCGGGGCGCCGGGGTCGAAGGTCATCAGCTCCCGATACGTCATCTGGGGCCGCCGCAGCAGGTCAATGAGCCGTGCGCCGTCGGTGACGGGGGCCGACCCCCGCTCCGCCAGCAGCCGGTTCAGTCCCTCGCTGCCGGGGATGCCCGTGTGCTCCAGCCTCCGGATCTCCCGGTCTACGGCCTCGTACTTCTCCCGCACCGCCTGCATCCGCTCCTCCGGCACCAGCCCCAGCCGGTAGCCGATGGGGGTCAGCCGCCGGTCGGCGTTGTCCTGCCGCAGCAGCAGCCGGTACTCCGACCGGCTGGTCATGATGCGGTACGGCTCCTGCGTACCCTTGGTCACCAGATCGTCGATGAGGGTACCGATGTAGCTCTCGCTGCGCCGCAGGATCATAGGCTCCCGCCCCAGCAGCGCCAGCGCCGCATTGACCCCCGCCACAAAGCCCTGCACCGCCGCCTCCTCATAGCCGGAGGAGCCGTTGAACTGTCCGGCGCCGTACAGCCCCCGGACGGTCTTCACCTCCAGCGTGGGCCGCAGGGCCAGCGGGTCGATGCAGTCGTATTCGATGGCGTAGGCGGGCCGGGTCATCACCGCATGCTCCAGCCCCGGTACGGTGTGGAGCATCTGCACCTGCACCTCCTCCGGCAGGGAGGAGGAAAAGCCCTGCAAATACAGCTCCTCCGTATCCAGCCCCATGGGCTCCACAAACAGCTGGTGCCGGGGCTTGTCCGGGAAACGGACGATCTTCGTCTCGATGGAGGGGCAGTACCTCGGCCCCACCCCCTCGATGACCCCGGTGTAAATGGGGCTGCGATCCAGATTCTCCCGGATGATGCGGTGCGTCTCCTCATTGGTATAGGTGAGCCAGCACACCGCCCGGTTCTCCGGCAGCCGGGTGGTGGAAAAGCTGAAGGGTACCGGCACGTCGTCACCGGTCTGCACCTCCATGCGGTCAAAGTCCACCGTTCGGGCGTTGATCCGTGGGGGCGTCCCGGTCTTGAAGCGCCGCAGGGGAAGTCCCATAGCCGCCAGACAGTCCGCCAGCTCTCCGGAGGGGTGCAGGCCATCCGGCCCGGAGGACTCCACACACTCGCCCACGATGGTCCGGCCGTGAAGATACGTCCCGGAGCACAGGATCACGGCCCTTACGCCGTACACAGCCCCCGTCCGCAGCACCACCTGCCGAACGGAGCCGTCCTCCGTCCGCAGGGCCACCACCTCCCCCTGCCGCAGGGTCAGATGCTCCTGCCGCTCCAGCGTGTGCTTCATCACCTGCTGGTACTTCCGGCGATCTGCCTGGGCCCGCAGGGAGTGGACGGCAGGCCCCTTTCCCCGGTTGAGCATCCGGTACTGGATGCAGGCGGCGTCCGCCCCACGGGCCATCTCGCCCCCCAGAGCGTCCAGCTCCCGCACCAGATGTCCCTTCCCGGTGCCGCCGATGGCGGGGTTGCAGGGCATATTGCCCACGGCGTCCAGATTCATGGTGAGGCACACCGTCTCCAGCCCCATCCGGGCCGCCGCCAGCGCCGCCTCGATGCCGGCGTGTCCGGCGCCGATGACGGCGATATCAAATTGTCCGGCAAAAAACTCCTTCATCCCAGCGCCTCATTCACAGTGTAAGGTCAGCACCGCCACCTGCGGGTGGTTGAAGAGCCGGGGGATCCCCCCCAGCCCACGGGTCACAAAGACCTGCGCCTCGTGACCGTCGGTGCAGCGGTAAAAGCCGTTGGTAAAGCCGGGCAGCAGTTGCCCGCCCGCCCCCAACAGGCCATCGGTAAAGGGCAGACGCCAGATGCCTCCGTGACCGTGGCCCGACAGCACCAGATCCGCCCCCAACAGGCAGTATTCCCCGTCAAAGAGGTTGTTGCGGTGGGCCATCAGCAGCCAGAAGCCGTCGCCTGCCGCCTCCTTCACCTCACCGGCCACCTCCTCCGGGGACTTCTGGCCGGCGTAGCCGTTGGGGTCGTCGATGCCCGCCAACGTAATGGTGTCCCCGTTCCGCTCCAGCGGCACAAAGGTGTTGGAGAGGTACGTCACCCCCGTCTCCTCCAGCAGCTGCCGCAGCTCCGGCATCTGCCCGGAGGCCCACTCATGGTTGCCGGTGACGTAATAGACCGGGGCGATCTCCACCAGTCCCTCCAGCAGCGGCCGGAGGTATTCCGTGCCGCTCCACTCGTCCATCATGTCGCCGCACAGGCAGATGACGTCGGGTCCGGCTTTCCGCACGGCCTCCAACAGGCGGCTGTTCTGCCGCCCGAACCGCTTCCCGTGGAGGTCCGACAGCACCACCAGCCGTCCGCCGTCCCAACCGGCGGGCAGTCTTGCGCCGGTGAAGGCGAACTCCTCCACCGACAGCACGCTGCTGCCCACCCAGATGGCGGCTCCCGCCGCCGCCAGCGCCATCAGCAGCAGATAGAACTTTCCGTGTCTGTGCTTTCTCTCCGCCATCTGCGCCACCGCCTTTCTCCGTGGGGAGCGGCCCGCCGTCGGCAGGCCCGATAAAATATCGATCCATTAAAATATCAACTTATTATATAATGTACCCGCCCCAAAGGCAAGTCCCTTCTTTGTGCAGAATAGCAAAATTTACCTGTTAGTTTTTGGTATAAATGTAGAATTTGGTCCTTGTATTTTTCTCGCCGCCGGGGTATACTGTATCATAGAAAAGAGAAGAAAGGAGCGTGATAGCACAATGACCAACAAGTGGATCAAGGGCGATCTGGACGATATGATCTTCGCCGACTGCGATTGGCAGCCCAGCGAGCGGTAAGACAGATCCCCGAACAAAGCACCACGCCTGAGCGTGGATATTTTTTTTGCAGAAGCGCCGTCGGGCGCTTTATTTTTTTACCGCCCGCCGCTCATCCATTCGTCTGCCAACCAACCAGCCAACCGACCGGCCCGCCGTCAGATAAGCACCCTATCTGCCAGCCATCCCACCGGCAGCCCCTCGGCCAGCCTGCCGGCCGATGCGCCGTCGGGCAACCGGTCATCTGTCAGCCGGTGAGCGGGCCGCTGCTCCGCCGCCGGATGAATGACCGGCAGAAAATGGTTGACCATCCGGTGGGCAGCTGTCAAATCAATCTCCCGAGCGATCCGTCAGCACGCAGCCGATGGAATTTTTCTGCCGGGCAGCCCTGCCGCCGGCTTTTTCTCGCTGCGGCGAGTATATCGCAGAAATGCAGCCGAGGGTTCTTCTGCCGGTTCTCCCTATGCAGCGCCTATACAGCATCTATATGACGGCGATCACTTCAACCGGATACAGCCGATGAATTTTTCCGCCGGGCGGCCCAATGATTTGTTAAATCTCTGACACTTAGCAAAGACTCGTAGGTTTTCCGTCGCTTTCTGTCAAGTCCCCTCAGTGGGGACGGACAGGGGCGGCACGGGACAAAATGGGACGTTCGGCGGACAGAAAGCGGACGTCCAGCCGGCCTTTTCTTTTGTCCGATTTTGTCCAGTGGACAAGGTTTTGTCAGGATGCCGTACCCTCCCCCGGAGCACTCCGGCAGGAGGGTCTTTTTCTGCCCGTCACCACCAGCATGATGCACACTGTCAGCAGCACCGTCACGATGGCGATGGCGCAGTTCCGGAAAAATGCCTCCGGCAGGATCAGGATCACCGGATCGGTGACGGGGTCAAAGAGCCAGTTATCCTTGCCGGGGAAGAAAATGCTGTGGAACACCGTGAAAGCCCCATCAAAATCCAGCGCCGCCAACAGGGCGATCAGCAGAAACAGGCCACCCAGCCCGCAGGCCGCCCAGAAGCCCGGTGTCCGGCCCCCTAACCGGGGCAGCCGCTGCCGCCGCAGGCGGCACACGACAGCCCCTGCCAGCAGCAGTCCCGCCGCCGCCACGAACACCCACACCGCCAGCAGAAACAGCCCCCGCACGTCGGCAAAGTGGCCGGCGCCCTCCGCCGAAAAGGGCAGCACCCCGGCGGCAAAATCCGGCCGGCGGCCCATACAGTAGTCCATGACGTCGCCGTAGGCCTCCGCCGCCTGTTGGCGGGTGAGGCCGCTGGCCTCGCAGATCCCCAAGGGGCCGATCTGCACCGTATAAAAGTCCCGTACCAGCAGCACCGGCAGGATGGAGCCGGTGAGCACCGCCAAGGCGATACAGGGGATGGCCAGCCACGACCACAGCCTTTTCGCTTCCTTCATGTGGTATTCTCCCTTCGCTTCGGAAAGCCGGACAGCACCAGCAGTACCTGCCCCGGCAGATAGAACAGCCACATCCCCGCCTGCGCCGCACCGGCAAGACCCGGCAGCAGCGACGGCTGGTTCCGCAGCCCCACGCACACATCGCACAGCAGAAACAGCCACAGCCCCGCCGCAAACAGTCTCTCGGAGCGCAGGGTCAGGGACTGGCAGGCGTTCACCAGAAAATTCACAAAATACAACGCCGCCAGCAAATTCAGGGCCGTTCCCATTCCCAAAGCGTTCAGCAGCACCCACGCCGCCGGTACCAGTCCCGTCCGCAGCGCCCACAGGGTGCGGCCGCAGGCCCGCCGGATGCGGGCCAGATACAGCCCCTGCACCACGCAGAACAGGACGATGCCCGCCCCGTACCACCGGTCCAGCAGCAAAAGGAAGGTGTCCGCCGCCAAGGTAAAGGCCATGGCCCACGCCATCAGGCGGCTGCCGCCGTGCCGGGCCGACCACACCGCCGCCAGCAGGCACACCACAATGGTGAGGTATTTTACCCCGTCGCCGCCGGTGGAGAAGGCATCCAGTGCCAGAAACAACAGGTACAGTGCCGTCTCCAGCCCCACGAAGCATTTTTTCACCGGGGCCATTTCCGTTGTTTCGTTTTTGCCTATCCGTTTCATATATCCATCCTACGGCCCATCCGTTTCACGTTTTCTTCCCATGCCGCGGCAGAATGGCGGTTCTCCATCGTCTCAGCGCCGCAGCGCCACAGGGCGGCGGCTTCGCAGGCGACAGCCTGTACCCGGCAGTCCCCTTCGGCACGGCAGCTTATTTCGGCACGGCTCACAGCGCCCACAGGCTCTCGTCGCTGGCGGAGACGCACAGGGCGCCAGCCCCCAGCGCCGCCAGCACGTCCGCCTTGTCCGACAGCAGACCCCCGGCGATCAGCGGCACCGGCAGCTCCCGGCTCAGCCGCCGCAGCACCTTGCACAGTGTCCCCGGCAGAATTTCAATGACGTCTGGCATCCCGCCCTCCGTCTCCCGGCCCAGATTGCTGACGGCCTTGGAGTCAATGGCGAACACCCGCAGCACCGTCAGCAGACCCAGCTCCCGGCCACGGCGCAGCAGCATGGGCCGGGTGGAGATGATGCCGTCGGCCCCGCAGCGGTGCAGGAAGTCCACGGCAATTTCACGGGGGGCCAGCCCCGCCACCAGGTCGGCGTGGACCACGGCGTATTTCCCCGCCTGATGCACCCGGTCAATGAGCCGGTCGATGTTCAGAATGTCCCCGCACAGCAGGAACACCACCCCCGCCGGTTGGGCCAGACACGCCTCCAGCCGTCCGGCATCCTTCACCGCCGGAAGCACCGGGTTCTGCTCCAGCACGCTCATCATGGGATGGCGCATGGCCGTCCCTCCTTTCCGCCGCCCACAGGGCAGGCCCATGACCCGCAGCGGCCCATGGCCGCCCGCAAGATGCAAAAAAATCCTCTGTCCCTATGTTACCACGGGACAGAGGACTTTTTCAACGCTTAGCCGATGTTTTTTGTGGCCACCACAGCCACGCCGGTGCCGCACACGTCGGCAAGGACCACCTGACCGACCTGCACCGGAGCGGGGACGGCGGCGTAGTGCAGCGCACGGGCCACCTCCAGCACCTTCTCCTTGGGTACCTCCCCCTGCGTCCGCACCGGCACCACCGGCAGCGGGCCGCCCAGCACCCGGACGGTGCCGGTGACGGTGCGCTCCGGGTGAACGCACTCCTTCCGGGCGTAGGCATCGCCACGGGGGCAGGTGTTGCCGGTGACGGCGGTGACGACACCATCCTCCAGCGTGGCCCGCAGTTGGCAGCCCATGGGGCAGCCGATACACGTCAGCTCACGGATATTCATTTCGCTTCCCCCTCCTCGATCTGGAATGTGACGGTCCGGACACCCTCCGGCAGCTCCTCCCGCCGCAGGGTGAACTGCTCCATCTCGCCGGGGGTCAGGATGCGCTTAGGTACCCGGCGCAGGAGCTTACCGTCGGTATAGACGCACAGGGCCGCCTTCTGATAGGGTTGCCCCACCCGGAAGCGCACGGTAACGCTGTCCGCCATATGGTGGGGGTCCAGCTGCTGGGGAACGGTATAACGGACACCGTTTTTCCCCTCCAACCGGACGGTGGCCGTCTCGCCCTGCCCGCTGAGGATATAGTGGGCGGCGTTTTCGCCGGCCTTGGCCGCCTCCTGAGACACGAAGTCCACCAGGTCGTGGACGTGGAGCACGTTGCCGCAGGCGAACACACCGGGCAGAGAGGTGGACAGGTCGTCGGACACCACCGGGCCGCCGGTGACGGAGTCCATCTGCACCCCGGCCTCCCGGCTCAGCTCGTTTTCCGGCAGCAGGCCCACCGACAGCAGCAGCGTATCACAGGGGATGCGCCGCTCCGTGCCGGGGATGGGGCGGCGGCTGCCGTCCACCTGCGCCAGCGTCACCGCCTCCAGCCGCTCCCGTCCGTGGATATCCACCACGGTGGTGGAGAGGTACAGGGGGATATCGAAGTCCTCCAGACACTGGACGATGTTCCGCTTCAGGCCGCCGGAATAGGGCATGACCTCCGCCACGGCGTGGACACGGGCGCCCTCCAGCGTCATGCGGCGGGCCATGATGAGGCCGATGTCGCCGCTGCCCAGGATCACCACGTCCCGGCCGGGCATGAGGCCCTCCACATTCACCAGACGCTGGGCCGCACCGGCGGAATAGATGCCCGCCGGGCGGGTGCCGGGGATATTCAGCGCACCACGGGGGCGCTCCCGGCAGCCCATGGCCAGAATGACGGCCTGCGCCCGGATCTGCACGAGGCCCGTCTCCCGGCCGGTGACGGTCAGCACCCGGTCCGGGGACAGGTTCAGCACCATGGTACCGGACAGACAGGGGATATTCAGCTCCCGGAACTGCCGCACATACTCTCCGGCGTACTCCGGGCCGGTGAGCTCCCGGTCGAAGGTATGCAGGCCAAAGCCTGCATGGATACATTGATTCAGAATACCGCCCAGCTCCCGATCCCGCTCGATGAGAAGGATATCCTCCACCCCGGCTTTCCGGGCGGCAATGGCGGCGGACAGGCCCGCCGGGCCTCCGCCGATGATGGCAAGCTGCACCTGCTTCATGCCTGCACCTCCTTCGTCTCGCCGGTCAGCAGAAGGCTCCCGCCGCCGGATTTGGTCAGCTGTGTCTGGGGAACTCCCAGTTCCTCGGACAGCAGCTCCATGACACGGGGGGCGCAGAAGCCGCCCTGACACCGGCCCATACCGGCCCGGACCCGGCGCTTGACACCGTCCAAAGAACGGGCGCCGGGACTGCGGCGGATGGCGTCCCGGATCTCCCCCTCGCTGATCTGCTCACAGCGGCAGAGGATATTGCCGTAGGCGGGGTCCCGCTCCACCAGCGCCTGCCGCTCCGGCAGCGGCAGCTCCCGCACGTGGACGATATCCCGGCGCTGAGCGATGAAATCGGGCTTTTCCGCAAGGCCCAGCTTTTCGGCCACCAGTCCCGCCACGTACACGCCGATGGCCGGGGCCGAGGACAGGCCGGGGGACTCGATGCCGATGGCCTCGAAGAAGTTCTCGCTGCTCTCCCGGATATAGAAGTCGTCGCTGCCGCCCTCCAGATGGGCCCGCAGGCCGGCGAAGCTGGTAATGACGTCCCGCATGGGCAGGTTCGGCACGCTGCGGCCCGCCGTGGCGATGGCGTAATCCAGACCCGTCTGGGTGGTAGCAGTGTCGTCCCGGTCCTGCTGATCCGTGGCAGTGGGGCCGAGGAGGAGGTTCCCGTGGACAGTGGGGGTCACCAGCACACCCTTACCCATGGCACCGGGCAGCTGAAAGACGGTATGGCTCACCAGACCGCCGTCCTTCCGGTCCAGCAGGCAGTATTCGCCCCGGCGGGGGGTAATGCGCAGAGGATCGGCGCACAGCTGGTTATGGAGCACATCGCCCCACACACCGGCGGCGTTGACCACGGCACGACTCTCCATCGGGCCGCAGCCGGTCTCCACCACGAAGTGGTCCCCCTCCCGGCGGATATGCTGCACCTGCGTATCGAAGCGGAACTCCGTGCCGTTGGCGGCAGCGTTCTCCGCCAGAGCAATGGTCAGGCCGAAGGGACAGAGAATGGCGCTGGTGGGGGCGTACAGCGCCGCCACCGCCTGTTTAGACAGGGCGGGCTCCATCCGGTGCAGGGCCTCGCCCTCCACCAGCTCCAGTCCCTCCACGCCGTTGGCAAGCCCCCGCTGATAGAGGGCCTGCAGCTTCTCACGGTCCGCCGGATCCAGACACAGCACCAGCGCTCCGCACCGGTGATAGGGGAAGTCCAGCTCATGGGACAGGGCCTCCATCATGCGGCTGCCCTCCACGTTGAAGCGGGCCTTCCGGGTGCCGGGCTCGGCGTCGAAGCCGGCGTGGACAATGGCGGAATTGGCCTTGCTGGTGCCGGTGCAGACGTCCTCATTGCGCTCCACTACACAGATGCGGCCGCTGCGGCGGCTCAGCTCCCGTGCGATGGCGCAGCCGATGACGCCGCCGCCGATGACCAGTACATCATACATGATCCATCTCTCCTTTCTAAAAACAAAAAGCCACGCAAAAGCACCCGGCGTCTCCTCCGGGCAATTCTGCATGGCTCAGCATCTCACTGCATGACTGGTTCTTTAGTTATATGTAGTATAGCAGACGGTCTCCGGTTCTGTCAACCGGTCCCGAAAAAAGTCTTTTCCGGCGTTTTCTCTGTTCTTAACAGGTTTTTAGCGAAATCTTAACGTGAAGTATGGTATAATCAGGTCAGAAAAACCTGAGCGTCGGGAGGTAGCAGGGATTTGAAGAAACCGCACATCCAATGGCCGGAGCAGTGGCTGCGCCGAAAGCGTATCCCCTCCATTGGCTTTTCCTACTCCGGCAAGGACTTTATCATCTCCATGAGCCTGTACACCCTGTCGGTGGTGCTGTGTCTGATCCTGCGGGGGGCCAGCCAGAACGGCGACACCGGGTATGTGTACATGATCTTCCTGCTGGACGTGTTTTTGACGGCGCTGCTGACGGAGGGCTTCTTCTTCAGCCTTATCATCTCCATCTTCGCCGTGCTCAGCGTGGACTACATCTTCACCCCGCCCTACTGGAACGTCAGCTTCACTCTGTCGGGATTCCCGCTGACCTTTCTGGTGACCATGACCATTTCCGTTGTGACCGGTATCGTTACCAGCCGAGCCAAGCAGATGGATGAGGTGCGGCGGGAGGCGGAGCTGGAGCGGATGCACGGCAACCTCCTGCGGGCGGTGTCCCACGACATCCGCACGCCGTTGACGGGCATCGTGGGGGCCACTAATGTGCTGCTGGAGCAGGAGAATACCCTGACGTCGGAGCAGCGCCATGAGTTGATCCGCAACGCCAACGAGGAGGCCCAGTGGCTGATCCGCATCGTGGAGAATCTGCTGAGCATCACCCGCATGGGCGGTGACGAGGCCAAGGTCAACAAGACGCCGGAGGCCGCCGAGGAGATCATCGAGGGGGCGGTGGGTAAGTTTACCCGCCGGTGGGGAACGGACATCCCGGTGGAGGTGCACCTGCCGGAGGAGTTTCTGCTGGTACCGATGGACCCGCTGCTGATGGAGCAGGTGCTGACCAATCTCATGGAAAACGCCGTGCTCCACGGTAAGACCACCCGGCACATCACTGTGACCCTGTGCCGCAGCGGAGACCGGGCCCGGTTCATCGTGGAGGACGACGGACAGGGCATCGCCCCGGACCGGCTGGAGCATCTCTTTGACGGCACCCTGCAGGGTCAGCAGGGAGATCGGGGCCGCAGCATGGGCATCGGCCTGTCCGTTTGCCGGACGGTGGTGCGGGCCCATGGCGGCCGCATCAGAGGCGAAAACAGGGAGGAGGGCGGCGCACGGTTCACCGTGGAACTGCCTTTGGATAAAGAAATTCAACAGGAGGTAGACAGCTATGAAGATCAAGGACAAGGTTTTGATCGTGGAGGATGAGCAGAGCATCAGCAGCTTCATCTCTATGATTCTCACGGCCAACGGCTACGACACCATCATCGTCAACACCGGCGAGGAGGCGCTGACCATGATCTCCTCCCACTGTCCGGACCTCATCGTGCTGGATCTGGGGCTGCCGGATATGGACGGCCTAGAGGTGCTGCGCTCCGTGCGAAAGTGGTCCAGTCTGCCCATTGTGGTGGTTTCCGCCCGGAACCACGAGCGAGACAAGGTGGAGGCGCTGGACTACGGCGCCGACGACTATCTGGTCAAGCCCTTCGGCACCTCCGAGCTGCTGGCCCGCATCCGCACCGCCATCCGCCACACCCGCACCTCCCTCTCTAACCCGGAAATCGCCCAGTCCGGACGCTTCACCACCGGCGATCTGGTCATCGACTATGACAAGCATCAGGTGCTGATCCACGGGGAAAACGCCCGGCTCACCGCCAACGAGTATCGGATCGTGTCCCTGCTGGGCAAATACGCCGGCAAGGTGCTGACCTACGACTTCATCATCAAGGAGCTGTGGGGCCCCAAGGCCAAAAACGACAACCAGATCCTGCGGGTGAATATGGCCAATATCCGCCGCAAGATCGAGGAAAATCCCAGCCAGCCCAAGTACATCTTCACGGAGGTGGGCGTGGGCTACCGGATGCGTGAGGGCGACTGAGTGCCCGGCGCCGCTTGAAAAATGCTCTTTTTCTCTCTTTGCCGCCCCGGCTGCGTCATGCGCCGGGGCGGTGTGTTTTTGTGCTGCTTTGGCCTGCGGCGGGGGATGTTTTTGCAGTTGCTTATTTTATTGCTTCCGGCGGCATACCTTTGGGGAAGTAATCTTATTTTGTCTCCGACGGGTAACTTTCTTTCAATAGCGAAAGAAAGTCACCAAAGAACGCCAGCAGAAACCCATGGTTTCTGCACTTCCTTCTCGTTTGCAAGAGCTGTGGTCTAAGTCCCGTCGAAAAAGGGAATTGATCTGCTTCTACTCACGCTGCCGCTACCCGGTCAGTTGAAGAAGCTTACTGTTCTACCGGGGGAGTCCGTACTCCCAGCAGTAAATGAAATATTTTCTTCACCTGAGCGGGAGCGGCAGCGGGTCTGTTGCTGAGTCAATTCCCTTGACGGTCCCATAACAAGCAAGCCTCTTGAAGGTAAAGGAAGTCCAGAAACCATCGGTTTCTGGCGGCATTTTTTCATACTTTTTGCTGCTGTTGGCAAAAAGTATGCCGTCGGAGACACGTTCCTTGCGCAAAGCACCGTTGTTGACAAAAAGTATGCCGCCGGAGCTGAAAGCGTGCAGGTCATCATGGAAGATGCGGCCTTTTCCTGTTGCACGCTGCAGGCGCACAGATTTCCATTATATCGTCTTTTATAGGAGAACAAAAAGCTGTTTCGACCAAACGGTAGATCCCTGTTCCTGCGGGGTATCATGGCTGCTCCGCCGGGCTTGGGACAGTTCTTCTCCCATGCTGTTATCGCCGTTTCGTTTATTCTGCATGATAGAACTACGCGTGGTGTTTCAGCATTTTGCCGGTTAAGGGCCTTAATTTTCTTTCCATTGTATACAATCCTTGTATTTTTTACAAGTCAGCGTGTAAAGTATCCACCATATCGCGAATAATTCTTGTGAAAAAAACCAAAAGGCCAGTTCACAATTTGTTAAAAAGAGGGAAAAGCACGCTAAGAACTTGACAATAGTCCGTTAGGACGAGTAAGATAGGGATACCAAATTTGAGGAGGTAAATCACCTAATGGAAAAGAAAGGCACCAAGATAGCGTATTTTGTTGCGCTGGCGGTGGTCGTAGTCGCTCTGGTCATTGCCAAGGTCACCAATGATGGCTCTGGCTTTGTAGCTACCGGCTGGGCCCTGTTCCCCCCTGTTGTCGCAATCGCACTGGCCCTCATCAGCAAGGAAGTGTATTCTTCCCTGTTCCTGGGCTGCGTGGCAGCCGCCCTGCTGCTGGCCAACTTCCAGCCCTGGCAGATGGTCGTGAATTTCGTCGGCGCCGGTGAGGGCGTCGGCATGATCAACGCCATCGACATCTCCATCCTGATCTTCCTGGTCATCCTGGGCATCATGGTGGATCTGATGAACAAGGCCGGCGGTTCCGCTGCCTTCGGCCGCTGGGCCAAGAAGGCTGTGAAGACCCGCTCCGGCGCACAGCTGCTGACCATGCTGCTGGGCGTGCTGATCTTCATCGACGACTATTTCAACTGCCTGACCGTGGGCGCCGTGATGCGTCCCGTGACGGAGAGCCACAAGATCTCCCGCGCCAAGCTGGCCTACGTCATTGATGCCACCGCCGCTCCCGTCTGCATGCTGGCTCCCGTGTCCTCTTGGGCCGCTGCCGTTGCATCCTACGTGCCCGACGGCTTCCCCGGCTCCCGTATCAGCATGTTCCTGAGCCAGATCCCCTTCAACTACTACTGCATCCTGACGCTGGTGATGGTCATCGTCACCTCCGTGCTGAACATTGACTACGGTCCCATGCTGACCCATGAGTACAATGCTCAGGTCAAGGATGATCTGTTCACCACCCCCGAGCGTCCCTTTGAGGGCGCCGACGACTACGAAGAGGGTGCCAAGCACTCCTCCGTGCTGGATCTGCTGCTGCCTGTTATCGTTCTGATCGCCCTGTGCATCGTTGGTCTGGTCTGGACCGGTGGTATGTGGGATACCGAGAGCGACAACTACGGCAACTTCATCATGTCCTTCTCCGACGCCACCGCCGGTACCGGCCTGTGCCTGGGTTCCATCATTGCACTGGTCTTTACGTTCGTGTACTACTGGCTGCGCGGCCTCATCACCTTCGAGAAGTCCATGGAGGCGATTCCCAATGGCTTCATCCAGATGATCTCCCCCATCCTGATCCTCTGCTTCGCCTGGACCCTGTGCGGCCTGTGCCGTGACAATGGTCTGCAGGTGGGTACCTTCGTAGAGGGCGTTATGGCCAACACCGGCAGCCTTGCTAAGTTCCTGCCCGCCGTGATCTTCATCGTGGCCTGCTTCATCGGCTTCGCCACCGGTACCTCTTGGGGTACCATCGGCATCATGGTCCCGCTGGTCTGCGCCGTGTTTGACTGGGATACCCAGATGACTCTGCTGTCCGTGGGTCTGGCTGCTTCCTGCGCCGGCGGCGTGTGCGGCGACCACCTGTCCCCCATCTCCGATACCACCATCATGGCTTCTGCCGGTGCCCACTGCTTCCACCTGAACCACGTGGCCACCCAGATCCCCTACGGTATCACCGTGGCTGCCGTTTCCTTCGTCAGCTTCATCATTGCCGGTCTGGTCCAGAACGCTGTGGTCTGCATGATCATCGCCATCGTTCTGATGATCGCCACCCTGCTGGTCATCAAGGCCGTGGTTGCCAAGAAGCACGCCGGTATCTTCCAGGAGATGGCCGAGGCCGACAAGGTGCTCTACAACAAGTAAGAATATCGTTCCTTTGAGGTTGGTCTGAACCGATCCTACATCGTGAGGGCGCAGCGAAAGCTGCGCCCTCATTTTTTCTATCGAATATAGGACAGGGCATTCTCTAAGGGAGTGGCGCAGCGGGAGTTACGCCACTCCCTTTTTTGAGGGGCTTGCGGCCACCTACACGCTTCGAGAGGGCAGCGTGCAGGGAGCTGTCCGATGCGAGGCGGACAGAATGGGTCCGCAACGCAAATATGCGATATTTCGGTTTCCATTTTTGCCAGGTCAGCTGCTAAAAAAGGAAAAAGGCGCAAAAAGTGCGTTAATTTCTCGTTAAAAGATTTTCAAATATTAGCACGATTTTTATATGTTTTCCGTAAATAGACCGCAAAATCCTATTAAGAAAGTGAGAATTGGCGCAATTTTCAGAGGAACGTCCAAAAGATTGATTCAAAATTTGTTCAAAATTCAGGCCGGAAGCGGTTTCTGGAATCTTGACAATACCTCCAAAAACCGCTACCATAAAGTCACCAAATTTGAGGAGGTAAATCACCTAATGGAAAAGAAAGGCACTCGTATAGCGTATTTTATTGCGCTGGCGATCGTTGTGATCGCACTGGTCATCGCCAAGGTGGCCAATGACGGTTCCGGCTTCGTAGCCACCGGTTGGGCGTTGTTCCCCCCCATCGTGGCTATTGCGCTGGCCCTCATCAGTAAGGAAGTGTACTCTTCCCTGTTCCTGGGCTGCGTGGTAGGTGCCCTGCTGCTGGCCAACTTCCAGCCCTGGCAGATGGTCGTGAATTTCATCGGCGCCGGTGAGGGCGTCGGCATGATCAACGCCATCGACATCTCCATCCTGATCTTCCTGGTCATCCTGGGCATCATGGTGGATCTGATGAACAAGGCCGGCGGTTCCGCTGCCTTCGGCCGCTGGGCCAAGAAGGCTGTGAAGACCCGCTCCGGCGCACAGCTGCTGACCATGCTGCTGGGCGTGCTGATCTTCATCGACGACTATTTCAACTGCCTGACCGTGGGCGCCGTGATGCGTCCCGTGACGGAGAGCCACAAGATCTCCCGCGCCAAGCTGGCCTACGTCATTGATGCCACCGCCGCTCCCGTCTGCATGCTGGCTCCCGTGTCCTCTTGGGCCGCTGCCGTTGCATCCTACGTGCCCGACGGCTTCCCCGGCTCCCGTATCAGCATGTTCCTGAGCCAGATCCCCTTCAACTACTACTGCATCCTGACGCTGGTGATGGTCATCGTCACCTCCGTGCTGAACATTGACTACGGTCCCATGCTGACCCATGAGTACAATGCTCAGGTCAAGGATGATCTGTTCACCACCCCCGAGCGTCCCTTTGAGGGCGCCGACGACTACGAAGAGGGTGCCAAGCACTCCTCCGTGCTGGATCTGCTGCTGCCTGTTATCGTTCTGATCGCCCTGTGCATCGTTGGTCTGGTCTGGACCGGTGGTATGTGGGATACCGAGAGCGACAACTACGGCAACTTCATCATGTCCTTCTCCGACGCCACCGCCGGTACCGGCCTGTGCCTGGGTTCCATCATTGCACTGGTCTTTACGTTCGTGTACTACTGGCTGCGCGGCCTCATCACCTTCGAGAAGTCCATGGAGGCGATTCCCAATGGCTTCATCCAGATGATCTCCCCCATCCTGATCCTCTGCTTCGCCTGGACCCTGTGCGGCCTGTGCCGTGACAATGGTCTGCAGGTGGGTACCTTCGTAGAGGGCGTTATGGCCAACACCGGCAGCCTTGCTAAGTTCCTGCCCGCCGTGATCTTCATCGTGGCCTGCTTCATCGGCTTCGCCACCGGTACCTCTTGGGGTACCATCGGCATCATGGTCCCGCTGGTCTGCGCCGTGTTTGACTGGGATACCCAGATGACTCTGCTGTCCGTGGGTCTGGCTGCTTCCTGCGCCGGCGGCGTGTGCGGCGACCACCTGTCCCCCATCTCCGATACCACCATCATGGCTTCTGCCGGCGCCCACTGCTTCCACCTGAACCACGTGGCGACGCAGCTGCCCTATGGTATCACCGTGGCCGCCGTTTCCTTCGTCAGCTTCATCATTGCCGGTCTGGTCCAGAACGCTGTGATCTGCATGATCATCGCCATCGTTCTGATGGTCGCGACCCTGCTGGTCATCAAGGCCGTCACCGCCAAGAAGCACGCCGGCATCTTTGCCGAAATGGCCGCGGCCGACAAGGTGCTCTATCAGAAGTAAGCGATTGTCTTTCCCATACAGGGTATGCCCCCGGCTCAGCCGGGGGCATATTTTTGTATTCCGAAAACCTGAGCTCTCGCCCCGGTTTTGAAATTTTTTCCCTGCTTCTTCTTTCGTCCTCCGCAGAGCCGAGGAAGCCGCCCAAAAGTGGTTTGATACCTCTCTTCGGGACAGGAATGCTGCCCCACTCCGAAAGAGAGCACACAGCGGCTCACAGGGGCGGACATATGGTCTCTGTGCTCTGTACCGACAGCTTTTGCCGCACTCACTGACGCTCCAGTTCGGTCATTTGCCGCTGGTAACACTGCTCCAAGACCTCGTGCATGGGAACGATGGTGCAGCGCAAGTTTCCGTTTTTCCTAATACCGTTTTTCATCTGTATCTGCGTCCATTCCGTGATGATGAGCCCGTGTTCCTCCAGCAGGCGCATATGCTTGGCGACGGTATTGTGGGAGAGATGCAGGACTTTCGCCATGTGGAGCACATCATCAGTGCTTCAAAGGTCCCCTTCGGCCGGTCTGCGCCGGTCAGCTGCCGGGACCTGAAGTCCCTCACCGTTCCCAAGGGGACCGAGGTGTCGGAGGATGTCTTTGGCAGCGGCGAGGAGGAGCACCAGCTGTTCCGGAAGCTCCCATATGCGTAAGTGAATATAGCAAGCTCTCCCACAGGAAAAGGGACGGTCCCTGTGGACCGTCCCTTTTCCTGTTATGGTTGCTGATCGGCCTGCGCTCCCCTGCCGGGGGGTATCGCTGCGGTTGACCACGAAAATTCCCACGCATACCAGTACCAATGCCGCTAAACTGTACGGGGTAAAGGCCTGCTGTCCCTCCCGCAGGAGCAGCGCCGACAGAAGCACGCCGAACACGGGATTCAAAAAGCCGTATACCGCCACCCGCCCCACCGGATTGTACCGGGTCAGGGCGCTCCAGATGGTCTGGGCCACGGCGGACAGCAGCACCATGTATCCCAACAGCAGAAGGGACTGCCCGGTGAAATGCGGCAGCGTACCGCCGAAGCACAGTCCCGTCAGCAGCAAAAGCCCCCCGCCCACGATGAACTGATATCCGCACAGGGTCAGGGTGTCCTCTCCCTCGGCATACCGCTTGAAAAGCGAGATGGAGAAGCCGTTGGCCAGCGCCGCCAGCAGCACCGCACCGTCCCCCAGCAGGGTGAAACCGCCGCCCAACCCGCCGCCGGACAGATTGATCAGCAGCACGCCGCCGAAGCCGCACAGGCAGCCCAGCAGCTTGGGGGCATTGAGCCGCTCATAGTGAAACAGCTTGGCGGAGATCAAAATGGCGAAGAACACGTGGACCGCCATCAGGACAGAGCCCTTGACGCCGGAGGTGTGCGCCATGCCGATATAGAACAGGGCATACTGCACGAGGGTCTGGATCAGACCCAGCTTCGTGGCCTTCCACAGGGAGGAGCGTGCGGGAAGCCGCAGCCGACGCAGGGAAGCGCTGTGGAAAAGCACCGTCACCACACCGGCAAAGAAAAAACGCAGCCCCGCAAAGATCAGTTGTTCCGCCGAATCGGCGGAGGAAACGGACAACAGGCCGTAGCCGATCTTCACCGCCGGGAAGGCGCTGCCCCACAGCAGGCAGCAAAAGGCAGCCAGCAGGCAGATGACCATGGGGCGCTGCAGGGTGGAGGTCGAGATTTTTTTCATAGGGTAATACTCCGTTGGATGTCCCTCTTCGACAGGAAAAGGTTCCCCGTGGTATAGCCGCAGGGAACCTTTTCAAATGAGGGGGTAGGGGATGGATAGATTACTTGGCAGCTTCCTCCGTGGCCACTGCCGTCTCGCCGTAGTTGTAGCGAGGCTTGCCACGGTAGACGATACCGCCGATGACCATGGCGATCACCGTGGGGATCAGCCAGGAGAAGCCCTGCTCCGCCAGGGGGATCATGTACATGACCTTGCGCAGGCCGTCCAGATTGGGAGCCACCGCCAGAATGGCGTCGCCCACACTGACGATACCGGCCACGGCTACACCGAACTTATACACGCCGTCGTTGGGGATCCACTTGTCCACCAGACCCAGCACGGTCAGCACGATGCAGATGGGATACATGATGAGGAAGATGGGAGTCACGTAGTTGATGATGTTCTGGATGCCGAAGGAGCCGAACACAGCGCCCACCACGCAGGCGATGCCCATCCACAGCTTGTAGGAAATGCGGCCCTTGGAGACCTCGTTGATGACGGAGGCGCCGGTGGAGCCGATGCCGATGGCGGTGGTGAGGCAGGCCAGACTGACCGCCAGACCCATGCAGACCTTACCGAAGCCGCCCAGCACCCGGCCCACCAGGCCGCTGAGGAGGGTGGTCTGAGGCACGCTCAGGTCGCTCATCCGGGCCTCCCCGGCGGCGGCGGTGTAGGCCTGCGCCTCAGCAGAAACTGCCAGCGGGCCGGTCATCTGACCGGAAATCCGCTGCTTCAGCAGCCTGCCCAGCGGCAGCTCCGGATCCTCCAGATCTCTTCTGACCGCCTCCTGATTCCGCCGGGCATCCTCCAACAAAAACCGGAAGCTCTCCCGCTCTATGGAGAGGATGGTCTCGTACAGCTCCTGTACGCTGTATTCCACCAACGGATAGACCGCCGTTCCATGGGTCCGCCCCTCCGCCTGCATCACAGGCGCTCCGTTTCGCAGGATCTCCGTCACGCAGGAGTAGTCCCCCCGGATCACCGCCTGCGCCTCCTCGCCGCCGCCGGAGACGATGGCCCGCACATACAGCGGCTCCGGCGTCTGGCCGTAGGCGACGTGTACTCGCCCGTCGGATACGATGGCCGCCGCCTGCTGCACGATATCACCGGTGACATCGGCCAGAATGGCCAGACCCCGTTCCGGTTCATCCAGCAGCGCACCCAGCGCCGCCGCCAGCTCCAGTCCGATGCGGTTCGTGCCGGGGATGCCCACGCTGACACCGTTTTTGTAGATGTTGGGGCTCACCAGCACGTCGATTTTTCCGGCCTGCGCCCCAGGGTATGAGCCGCCACGGCCACCGCCAGGCACACGCTGCCCGGATCGGTACAGCCGGTGGAGGACTCAATCTCAGAGGTCAATATATCCAAAAGCTTCTGCTTGTCAATCATCATCGGGGCCTCCTGCCTTGTCGTTTTCTGCCTTCTCTTGGCGTTCCGTGTAATTTTTCTACATCATAGCAGATACAGTGTCCAATGAGAATGCCTCTTTGCGCCCCTTTTTTGTAATAATTGCAGCAATCGCACCGACCACCTCCCCGACCAATCAGGACTTTTTGCACTATCTTACTTTTCTGCACCTACCGTACTGCAAAAAAGCAGGGGCTCCGCATACCGCTGCGGAGTCCCTGCTTCCTTCAATGGGTACGAAGCGGACCGCTTTCACTGGGGGAGTGACCAAAGTACTTTTTATACGCACGGCTGAAGTAGTTGGAGTCGCTGTACCCCACAGCCACCGCCGTGTCCGATACGGAGACCTGCTGGCGCAGAAGGCGCTCGGCCCGCCGCATCCGCTCCTCCGTCAGAGCATCCCGGAAGCTCTGGCCCGTCTGCGCCCGGAAAATACGCCCCAGATACGCCGCATTGACGTACTGCTCCTTTGCCACAGTCTCCAGCTTCAGCGGCTCCCGGAACCGCAGCTGGATGGCCGTCAGTGCCGCCTGCACCAGAGGATGCTCCGAATCCCGCACCAGAAGCAGCTGGCAGCGCACATCCTCGCAGACGGTCTGTATCCTCCGGCACAGCTGCTCCACCGTGAAAATCCCCTCCGTGGTCAGCCGCTCCGGCGGTGGGAGGGCCGACTCGGCGCACAGCCTTGCGATTCCGGCCCACAGCAGCGTCAGCTCCTGCCGCTCGGTATATTCATCCTCTACCACAAGAATGTCGATGGCCATTTATGCTTCCTCCTGTTTTTTCAGGGGACACGTCAGAACGATCCGGGTACCGCTGCCCAATGCGCTCTGTATGTCCACCTCCGCCTCCGGCCCGAAAAACAGCTTCAGCCGTTCCGTCACGTTCTGTACGCCGGAGCCTCCGGCCTGATGATCCCGGAGCTTCTCCAGCACCTCCTCCGGGATACCGGCGCCGTTATCGCTGACGGAGATCACCAGCTTTCCGTCCTCTGCGGTGGCCGACACCTTCACATGCAGCGGGTGTTCATCCTCCCCGGCCCCGTGCAGGATGGCATTTTCCACCAGCGGCTGGATGGTCAGCACCGGGATCATCAGCTGCCCACAGGCGGAAACGTCCCCCACCTCGAAGGAAAAGCCAGGCCCCAACCGCTGGCTCTGCAGGGTCAGATACTGCCGGGCGCACTGCATCTCCTCCGCCAGCGTGCAGATGGAGTCCTTGTAGTAGTACGCCCGCCGCAGCAGATCCGCCAGATCGCAGATGAGATCCGCCGTCTGGGGCGCTCCCTCCCGATAGGCCGTCCTCATCAGCAGATTCAGGGTGTTAAACAGAAAGTGCGGACTGATCTGGGACTGCAAAAACTTAAATTCACTGGCGTGCAGCCTCCGCTCCAGCGCCAGCTTCTTCTCCACCTGCCGGGCGTATTCCCGCCGGGTCTCCAGCTCCGCCTCGGAGGTGGCCACATACCCGGCAAAGACCTGCAGCATCTGCATCCTGGCATCCAGCTCTTCCGCAGAGAGCACCCGCAGCGTCCCCGCCAGCGCCACCATTTCGTCGTAATCCAGCTCCAGCTCCTGACAGTGCCGGCGCAGTGTGCTGTAAAACGCCTCCTCGGTATCCCGGGTGAGGAACTGCCCGTATGTCAGGCTGAGCCCTCTGGCCTCCGGCAGCGGCACCGGCACGGAGATCACGCTGATGCCCATGTGACACTGGGACACCGTACACCGCTGCTCGGCGTCCAGCCCGAAGCTGTGGTTGCAGGCCAGACAGTGCTGAGTGCCCTTTTCGCTGCTGATGACCCTGCGGCAGAAGCCGGTAAACACGTCCAGCCGCAGCGGCCCCTGATAGTGTCCCTCCTGATCGATAAAGGACACGCTCTGCCCCGTCACATTGGAAAATGTGCGGTCCATCTGCTGTAATAACTGATTCAGCGCATGGCCTGTTACCGCCATTTTGCTCCCTCCTCCATCATCGGCTCCCAGACCCTGCCCGGAAGCGCTTTCCAAAAGGGGACTTGCCAAAACAAATGGCCTATGCTATAATCGTCCCCGACATTTGGCAGTCATCACTGCTGTATACCAGAAAGGAGATCCTCCCATGAAAAAAGCTATTTCCACCAACGGCGCTCCTGCCGCCATCGGCCCCTATTCTCAGGCCATCGACTGCGGCGAATTTGTATTCACCAGTGGCCAGCTCGGTCTGGACCCCGCCACCGGTAAATTGGTAGACGGCGGCGTACAGGCTCAGGCCACGCAGGCTATGAAAAACATCCAGGCGGTTCTGACCGCAGCCGGACTGACTCTGGATAACGTGGTCAAAACCACCGTTCTCCTCACGAATATCGCTGATTTCGCCGCCGTTAACGAGGTCTACGCCTCCTTCTTTGAGGGAACTACCTACCCCGCACGCTGCGCCTATCAGGTAAGCGCACTGCCCGCCGGGGGGCTGGTGGAGATCGAGACCATCTGCCAGAAGTGATCGCAGTACTTGCCTGCATTATACCCTCATTCCGGTTTTTCTGTCAACGAAAAACTCCGGCCGGGCCGCTCATCTGACCCGGCTGCGGCCCTGCGTGCAAAGCCGTGTCCGCCCTGCTGGCCTCTGGAAAACATTGGATAAATCGGCTGCATCGTTCCGGGAATTTTCCGAGCTTTTCCGGATGTATTTGGCCCCCGGTCATGCCGGGGGCCTTTTCTTATATACACAGCCATGCACAAGAGGGACGGTCCTTACGGACCGTCCCTCTTGCTTACAGGAAAGATATCGAGAGATATCGGGAAAAGCGGGATATCAGTTTTCCTTCTTGCGCCGCAGCATCAGACCGGCACCCAGAGCGCACACCAGCATACCGCTCACCCACAGCATCAGCTGACTCTCATCGCCGGTGGCGGGGGTATCGGGTGTGGTGGGC